>Ga0207851_100063_pt1 | contig 91172 bp, 99 predicted proteins | sample A23E3SouthBayCA_FD_187747 | JGI IMG/M metagenome (GOLD analysis project Ga0207851, IMG submission 187747) | Aerobic enrichment media microbial communities from Eden Landing Ponds, California, USA - A23 E3 (SPAdes) | ecosystem: Environmental > Aquatic > Marine > Unclassified | place: Emeryville... | reverse complement strand
CGGGGGCAGTGGGCGGCATCGTCACCGTCGACGACGTGGCGGACGCGACGGCCGGTACAGTTGGACGGACGGTCTCGATGCTGCTGGACGCGGGGTTCCCGCTGTACGCCGTGCTCGACGTGCTCCGGGAGTCCGGCCCCAGCGCGCAACGGTACGCAATACTGGGGAGCGGCACGCTCGCGTTCCGGGCCGCACCTACGACGATGCCGGTATTCTCGGAGTTCGACCCCCGGGACCAGGAGCCAGCGACCGGCGACGTCGCACTGTACTGCCGGTACTACCCGTACGGCGCGTTCGGCATGGGGTCGTTCGTGAGGCCGATGCACGGAGACGGGAACGGCTTCGTCGGGGCCGCGCAGGCTCGCGTGGAGCACGTCGAACGTGACAACTTCGCCGGCTGGCTGGACCGGCTCTCCACGCCGATGCGCGTCGACGGGGAGATCCGGCACCCGGAGTCACTGCGTCCGGCGGACTTCGAGTGACACCCAGCGACGGCGTCCCTCGTTCAGAATCCTTTTATTCGGATGTTGTGTGGGTCTAACTATGCAGTTGTCGCCGGCCGAAGGGGGGCGTCGTCGCGCGTGACGATCAAGTTCGATCCGCTCGACGACAGCCACGGCATCCGGGTGCGCGACACGGCCGAGGGCGAGCAGTTCCCACTTCGCACTGACTGCGCCGTCGACCCGGCGCCGGCCGCCACCGACGGCTTCACGATGCCCGTCGACGCCGCCGTCGCCGTCGAGGCGAGAGAGCTCCACATTCCCGTGTTCTCGTCCGCCGTGTTCTGGCAGGGCGGCGAGGCCATCGAGCGGGTAGACGCGTCCGGGCCGGCCGAGCGTCTCGAACGCGGGACCTACGAGGTCGACTTCTCGCCGCCGTCGGTCAAACTCTACGTGCGCGTCGAGGACGCGGCGCCGCGGTGCGTGTACACCGACGACCACGCCTACCTCGACGTTGGTGAAACTACCCGAGTTATCGTAGGAGTACGGTCGCACCACGAGACGCCGGCGGGGACGGTGACGGTGACCGACGATCCGCGTGACCTGATGGCGGGGGTGTCGACGTTCGGGTCGGCGCTGAAGACGCTGTCGCCGGACCGGTCGTGGCCGACGCTGCGCGGCCACCCGCCCGCCATCGAGCGCGGCAGCGTCCTCGACGTGCCGGAAGCGGTGACGCCGCCGGAGACGGACGTCCGGGTCGAGGTGCCGCCGGCGTACGGGCCGATTTTCACGGTGGCGCCGCTGGCGTTCTACCTCGGTGCGTCGGTCGAACCCGGTGAGCAGCCGCGGCTGGTGGCGGGCGACGCGGTCCGCGAGTTCGACGCGACGGCGCTCGCGGCGGACGTCCAGGACGTCCTCGAGCACGTGTTCACGCTGGACTGCGTCGTGCGGGAGGCGGGCGTCTACCCGTTCAGGACCGCGACCGGGGAAGAACTCGACGACCGGGTGACCCTCGACTACGAGGCGCACTTCGAGTTGCCACTGGCCGAGCGGACGGCCGCGTATTTGGACGTGCCGCGTGCGGCGACAGCGGGGTTGCTGGACTGGCACTACACCGCTCACGTCGCGCCGGACGCCCAGTACGCGCCCGCGCTCCCGTACCTGGTGGACGAACTGGCGGTCGTTCACAGCCCACCGGGGGACGTCCGGACGCTCGACCAGACGCCGTCTCCGGATTCGCTCGGGTCGGCGTCCGGTCCGCTCGCGCGCTCTGCGCCAGCATCGTCGTCGTCGACGTGTTCGGTCGTCGCCCCGGCGGCCGCCGACACGCCCGGCCAGACGTGGATCGCTGACGGGTACGCCGTTCGCGCGGCGAACCCGACGGTGGGGTCGTTCCGGCGCGCGTTCCAGTGGCCTGACGACGACGGCGGTCCGCTGGACGTCCACGTCGTCTACAACGACGCGCGCCTCGAGGCCAGCGAACAGCCGGCCTACGACATCCACTCGTACCGGGAGACCTCAGTCACGACGTCACAGAACCTCACGACGAGCCAGCTGCGGAGCGTGCTCCAGTCTGACGTGGACTTCCTGCACTTCGTCGGCCACGTCACCGACGCCGGGATGGTCTGCCCGGACGGCGCGCTGGACGTGCGGACGCTGGTGAACACGGGCGTGAGCGCGTTCCTGTTGAACGGGTGTCGGTCCTACGAGCAGGGGCGGGCGCTGTTGACGGCGGGGGCAGTGGGCGGCATCGTCACCGTCGACGACGTGGCGGACGCGACGGCCGGCCGCGTCGGCGAAACCGTCGGCGCGCTGTTGGCCGCCGGGTCGCCGCTGTACGCCATCCTCGACGGCCTGAAACGCGTCGGCATCTCCCCGGGCCGGTACTCGATTCTCGGGGACGGGACGTTCGCCGTCCGGCGGAGCCAGTCCGGGTCGGCCAACCTCCTGGTGGTGAACACGGACGCCGCCGACGCCGACGCTGACGCGATTCCGATCACGACCTACCACTACCCGAAGGGAGAGAATGGAATGGGGAGCGTTGCGTCGTACCGTCACGCGACTGCGGCCCCGGTCGTTCACTCGACGTCGCCGCGGCAAATGACGATTCCACGCGAAAATCTCGACGAGTTCCTGGCCGACTCGGGTATCCCGGTCGTCCTCGACGGCGACCTGCGGTTCACCGACGACCTCTCGGCCGCGGAGTTCCGCTAGCTGCCCCAGAAGTTCTCCCGGCTGCCGAGGCGCTCTCGGTCCGACTCGCCGTTATCTGATTCCGCCTCGTCGTCCTCGCCGTCCTCGGTGTCCTCGCTGTCACTCGCTTCCGCCTCGTCGCCTTCGCCCTCGGGTTCGTCGGGGAGTTTCTCGAGGAGGTCGGCGCGGGCGTAGTTCGGCTTCACTTTCGAGATCTCGGCTTTCACGCGCGCCGGCGGCAGCACGCCGTCGACCATGATGATGAACCCGCTGTCCTCCTGGCGGCCGACGCCAGCGCCGCTCTCGTGCATGTCGTCGATCTCGATGACGACCTCCTGGCCGGGCACGACGGGCGCGGTCTGCAGGTCGTCGATGGGTTGGCTGTAGTGGTTGCACCACTCCATCCCGCCGCGGTCGCCGTAGTGTTGACACCCCATTCCCTCGATTTGCTCCTGGAAACTGGGGCAGTCGTCGGCGAGTGGACAGTCGGCCATACAGGGGATAGCTGGCCGGCCGGCTAAACACTTGCGGCACGGATTCGACGCGGTAGCCGCCGTCGCGGCGCCCGGTGGCGGTTTCGCGCGCGAGCGTTCAGATGAGTTGTTCGAGTTGCTCGCGCCGTCGCTGCAGGTCGAGGCTGGGGTCGAGGGCGTCCTCGGCGGCGAGCCGGTCGAGCACGAGCAGGACGTCGACGCCGCGGCGTTCGGCTTCGGTGGCGACGCGCTCGGCGTCCGCCCGGTGGACCACGAGGCGGTCGAGCAACGCGAGCAGGCACGCCACCACTGCGGCGGTCTCGCCGTCCGCGGGGAACGCGTCGCTCACGCGCGTGAAGTCAGGATACTCCGCGGGCGCGTCGTCAGCCGGCGCGACGGCCAGGCAGTTCGTGCACAGCGTCGCGGCCGGCCGGTCGTCCGGCAGGTAGTCGCCGACGCTGTCGGGCACCGGAAACCGGAGGACGTCGCCGCCGCAGTTCGAACACGGCATGGTCGACACTCCACGGCGACGCTACTTGAAGGCGCGGGCGCCGCTCGCGAACCGCGCGGGCTACAGAACACGACAGCAAAGCGAACGCGGGGAGTTCGGCCTCAGTCGCCGGGGACGACGTCTTCTGCGAGCGCTTCGGCGTCCACTTCTTCCTCCTCCTCGGCTTCCTCCTTCTTCGCTTTGACCTTCTTCATGCGGAAGATCTCCTCGCGCTCCTGCTCCTCGAGTTTCTGCTCGATGTACTCCTGGCCCTCGTACAGTTCCGGGAGGAGCTTGAACTCCAGAGCGTTGACGCGGCGTTTGGTCGTCTCGATCTCCGTGAGCATCTTCTTCATCGCCGTCTCGACTTCCGCCGCGAGGACGATAGACTGCAGGAGGTCCTCGTAGGCTTCCGCGGCCTCGTCGATGCGCGCGCTCGTCCCGAGGATGCCGTAGCCGCGTTCGTCGAGGCTCTTCCGGACCTTCGAGGACTCGATCTGGGGGACGACGACGCCCATGATGTTCCGGGATTCGACCGTGATCTCGGGGTGTTCCTCGAGCGCGGCGGCGGCACCGCGGACCGAGATGTCGCCCTCCATGGCGCGCGCCATGTTGATCTTCTTCTGGGCGGTCTCGTAGTTCGCTTCGAGGTCCTCGCGGACGTCCTGGGCCTGGTCGAGGATGTCCATGAACTCCATGATGAGGCCGTCGCGTTTCTGTTCGAGCGTGTCGTGGCCCCGCTCGGAGAGTTCGATGCGGTCCTCGATTTCCATGAGGTTCTTCCGCGTCGGCTTGATGTCCTGGGCCATGTAGTCTCTTGGCGGACCTTGTCTACGGAGGGAGGTAAACGTTTTCAGTCTCGCTCGCGGCTGGCGCTCCCCGGCGCACTCAGAGCACGCCCTGCGCGCGGTCCATCCACGTCACCACGGCGACGTGCGGGAGCGTCAGTACGGCAATCAACACCAGATAGAGCGCGACGCCGCCCTCGAGGGTGGTCGGCGGGTCCGGAACGACGGCCCGGAGTCCCCCGAGGAGCACGAGTGCTGCGAGTGTGAGCGGGGCGGCTTCCGCGCCGAATCGGGCCAGCGGCCGCCAGCGGTCCCCGGTAGCGAGGGCACGCCGGGAGTCATCGTGAGTCGCAACTGCTCGCGCGACGTGTCGGACGGCGTGCCACAGGCAGAAGTAGACGCCGACCGCGAACACCGGCGGGACGACGAGGAAGAACGCCCAGAGGCCGACGGTTTCGGCGGCGTCGACGCGCCACGCCGTCGGCGGCGACGCCCGGGTGCGACGGCGGCCGGCTGCGAGTGTTCCAACGGTGAACGCGGCGAACGCCACCCCGAGCCCGAGGCGCGTGTCCGCGGTGAACAGCCAGTGGGCGCCAACAGTCCCGCCGAACGGCGCGGCGAACGCGGCGACGACGTCGCGATACGTCTCGGGGTGGCCCAGCAGCGGGACGAGCATCGGCAGGCCGCCCCGTACGAGGCGGGTCGCGACGCGCTGCGTCCGGGCTTCGAGGTAGTCGGCGTCCAGCAGCACTGCCAGCGGGTAGACGTCGCCCTGCCCCCAGTGCAGCCACGTCAACGCGACGAACAGGGCCGCCGCGGCGACCGGCCACGCGAACCAGGCGGCCGCGTACGCGCCTCCGAGCAGGAGGTAGACGCCGCCGACCACCGCGAGCCAGCGTCCGGTCACGCGGCCCGCGACCGCTCGCGGCAGCGCCACGTAGTCGATGGCGCCGTGGGGCAGGCCGAACACGACGACGCTCGCGACCAGCGGCCCGTACCGTACTGCGTCCGGCAGGGCGACGCCCGTCACCGCGGGGAGTGCTGCGACTGCGAGGGCGACCCACCCGGCGGCGAGCGCCGGCCACGTCAGCGTCCGCCGGACGTCGTCCTCGAGGTCCATCACGCCCATCGCGCGACCACCCAGTCGTACAGCAGCAGACCCTGGACGACGAAGAGCGTCGTGACGAGGAAGAACAGACCCTCCTCGACCGGGAGGCCGGCGACGGCGATGCCCGTGGTGTGTTCGCTGGACAGCGCCCAGACGCCGTCGGCGAGCGCGATCCGGTCGACGGCCGCGAAGTACAGCGTCGGCGCGCCGACGGCGACGGCGAACGACCGCCGCCGCGCCCAGAGGTACCGCCAGCCGACCGCCCACTGGAGCGCGAGCACGGGCCCCGCCCACGCGAGAATCGCGCCGAGGTAGAACGTCGCGGCCGTCCCGAGCGCGAGGACGCCGGCGGTAGCCACGCCCAGTCCGGCGGCGACCCCGACGGCTGCGTTGCGCACTCGGGGGACGAACGACGCGTCGGCGGCGGCCGCGACCCGTTGTGCCCACAGCCCGGCGACGACAGTCTGCATCGCGACGAACGCGTACTCCTCGAGCGGGGCGAGCCACAGCGTCGCGACGACGCGACCGTCGCCGTACGTCCAGACGCCGCGACCGACGAGGTAGTTGTCCCACGGCGTCGTGTACATCAGCGCCAGTACGAGCAGGACGCCGACGCCCGCCAGCGACCAGCGTTCCGACGCCCGCGGCGGCCCCCGCACCCGCAGCACGGCGAGCGCGACTAGCGGCGGCGCAACGAACACCGCGAGGAACTGCCCGTACGTCAGCGCCACCGCCGACCCCCGCGAGGTCCCGCACCGGCGGACAGCCCTGCCCCCATCTGGGGTGGCTCGTCGGGGGTCGGGGTGGCGTCTCGCGTCACGTTCGGCGGCTGTTTCGCGTGCACGGCGAAAAGATTGGCGAGACCCGCGGCGTCTGCCGGGACGTTCCAGTTGGCTTCGGTGACTGCCGGCACTCCGGCGTCGCCACTGCGGACGAGCGAACGGAGAGAGAACGCAGCTGACGGAACCGAGACCGTCGCCGAGTCAGTCCGCGGCCGCGGCCTCTTCGGCCTCGGCTTCGGACTCGCCCTCGACGTAGTACGTCTCGATGAGCTCCTCGTCGATGCGGTTGAGCTCCGCCTTCGGGAACAGGGACAGGAGCTCCCAGCCGAGGTCGAGGGTGTCCTCGACGCTGCGGTTCGTCTCGAAGCCCTGGTCGACGAACTCGTCCTCGAAGCGGTCCGCGAAGTCCAGGTAGAGGTTGTCCCGCTCGGACAGCGCCTCCCGACCGACGATGTTCACGAGGTCGCGGAGGTCCTCACCTTCCGCGTAGGCCGCGTACAGCTGGTCGGAGACGTCGCCGTGGTCCTCGCGCGTGAGGCCCTCGCCGATACCGTCGTCCATCAGGCGCGAGAGGCTCGGCAGCACGTTCACTGGCGGCGTGACGCCCTGGCTGTTCAGGTCGCGGTTCAGCATGATCTGGCCCTCCGTGATGTACCCGGTGAGGTCCGGAATCGGGTGCGTGTCGTCGTCGCCCGGCATCGTCAGGATCGGAATCTGGGTGACGGAGCCGTCCCGACCCTTGATGCGGCCGGCGCGCTCGTAGAGCTGCGCCAGGTCCGTGTACATGTACCCGGGGTAGCCACGCCGACCGGGCACCTCTTCGCGCGCCGCACCGATCTCGCGCAGCGCCTCGCAGTAGTTCGTCATGTCCGTCAGGATGACGAGGACGTGGTAGTCCTTCTCGAAGGCGAGGTACTCCGCCGTGGTGAGCGCCATCCGCGGGGTGACCGTCCGCTCGACGGCGGGGTCGTCCGCGAGGTTCATGAAGACGACCGACCGCTCCAGCGCGCCGGTGCGCTCGAAGTCGTCCATGAACTCGTTGGCTTCCTCGGCCGTGATACCCATCGCGCCGAAGACGACGGCGAACTCGCTGCTCTCGCCATCGCCGTCCTCCTCCTCCGGCACGGACGCCTGCCGCGCGATCTGGAGCGCCAGGTCGCTGTGCGGCAGCCCGGACCCGGAGAAGATCGGGAGCTTCTGGCCGCGCACGAGCGTGTTCATGCCGTCGATGGCGGACACGCCCGTCTGGATGAACTCCTCGGGGTACTCGCGTGCGTGCGGGTTGATTGCTTCGCCGACGATGTCGCGGCGGTCCTCGGGGACGATGTCCGGGCCGCCGTCGATGGGGTTCCCGGAACCGTCCATCACGCGACCGAGGAGGTCCTCGGTCACCGGCATCTTCAGCGTCTCGCCGAGGAACCGCACGGACGCGTCCTGGCCGACGCCCTCCGTGCCCTCGAAGACCTGGATGGCGACGAACTCGTCGGTGGACTCCAGGACCTGCCCGCGCTTGACCTCGCCGTCGGGCGTCTCGATCTCCACCATCTCGTCGTAGGCGACCGGTTCGTCGATGTCGACGAACACCAGCGGGCCGCTAATCTCGGTGATTGTCTTGTACTCTTTCATTAGTAGAGGTCACGCAGTTGCTCGGTGAGGTCGTCTTTCAGTTCCTCGATGGCCTCGTCCCAGTCCTCCTGGACGCCCATCCGGTTGAGGCGCGGCGCGGCGTCGACGTTCTGAATCTCGTCGACGGGTACGCCCGCGTCGAGCGCGTCGAAGGCCTCGTCGTTGAACGTCTTGATGGCCGTCAGCATCTTGTACGTCTTCGCGGGCTCGCAGTTCGTGTCCACGTCGTGGAGCGCGTTCTGCTGGAGCCACGCTTCGCGCAGGTACCGGGCCACTTCGAGGGTGAGCTGCTGGTCGTCGGGGAGCGCGTCCTTCCCGACGAGCTGGACGATCTCCTGGAGCTCGGTCTCCTCGTCGAGGACGTCGACGGCCCACTGCCGGACCTCCGGGAAGTCCTCGGCGACGTTCTCGCGCCACCAGTCGTCGAGCTGGTCCTTGTACAGCGAGTACGACTCGCTCCAGTTGATCGCGGGGAAGTGCCGGCGTTCGGCGAGGTCCGCGTCCAGCGCCCAGAACGTCTTCACGATGCGCAGCGTGTTCTGGGTGACCGGCTCGGAGAAGTCGCCGCCCGGCGGGCTGACCGCACCGACCACGGACACCGACCCCTCTTCGCCGTTCAGGGTGGTGTAGAGGCCGGCGCGCTCGTAGAACTGTGCGAGGCGCGCGGCGAGGTAGGCCGGGTAGCCCTCCTCGCCGGGCATCTCCTCGAGGCGCGAGGAAATCTCGCGCATGGCCTCCGCCCACCGCGAGGTGGAGTCGGCCATCAGCGCGACGTCGTAGCCCATGTCGCGGTAGTACTCCGCGATGGTGATGCCCGTGTAGATACAGGACTCGCGGGCCGCGACCGGCATGTTCGACGTGTTCGCGATGAGGCACGTCCGCGCCATCAGGGGGTTCCCGGTCTGGGGGTCCTCCAGCTCCGGGAAGTCCTCGATGACTTCCGTCATCTCGTTGCCGCGCTCGCCGCAACCGATGTAGACGACGATGTCCGCGTCGGACCACTTCGCGAGCTGCTGCTGGGTGACGGTCTTCCCGGACCCGAACGGCCCCGGAATCGCGGCCGTCCCGCCTTTCGCGAGCGGGAACAGGCCGTCCTGGATGCGCTGGCCGGTGACCAGCGGCGTCTTCGGAGTGTGTTTGTCAGCGGACGGGCGCGCACGCCGAACCGGCCACTCCTGGCGCATCGCGATCTCCTCGCCGCTGTCCAGGACGACGACCGGTTCGTCGACGGTGAACGACCCCGTGTTGACCTCGGTGACCTCGCCGCCGTCGCTGCGCGGCGGCACGAGGACCTTGTGCTCGATGCTGACCGTCTCCTCGACGGTACCCAGGATATCGCCGGCCTCGACTTCGTCGCCCTCGGAGACGGTGGGCTCGAACTCCCACTCCTTCTCCAGGTCGATGCCGGGCGCGTCGACGCCGCGGTCCAGGAACGACCCCATCTCTTCCTCGAGGACGTCCAGCGGACGCTGGACGCCGTCGTAGATGGAGTCGAGCATCCCCGGACCCAGGTCGACGGTGAGCGGCTCGCCCGTGTTGTCCACGGGTTCGCCCGGCCCGATGCCGGACGTCTCCTCGTACACCTGGATCGTGGTGATCTCGTCTTCGATTTCGATGACCTCGCCCATCAGCCCTTCGTCGCCGACGTAGACGACGTCGTTCATCTGGGCGTCGAGGCCCGTGGCGGTCACGACCGGACCACTCACGCTCTCGATTTCGCCGGAGTCAGTGATTTCTTCTGCTTGACTCATTCGTTGTTCTCGTCTTCCTCCGCCATCAGGTCGATACCGATGGCTCGCTTGATCTGGTCTCGCAGTCCGCTCCCGCCGGCGGCGCCGCCGCCGATGGTCACGAACGTCGGCTCTACGCTCGTCTCGACGCTCTCCCGGACCTGCCGGGAGAGTTCGTCGAGGTCGTCGTCGTGCATCACGGCGATGCCGACGTCGTCGTCGCCGAGCACCGACTCGACTGCGTCGTCGAGGCGCTCGCCTTTCTCGTCCTGCGGGACGTTCTCGAACTTCCGGACGCCCGCGAGCCGGAACCCGGTGGTGAACTCCGGACTGCCGATGACTGCGATCTCCTGGCTCATAGGATGATGAGTTCCTCCTCGATTTCCGCCTCGCTCAGGCCGGCCTCTCGGCCGCGAGCGATGGCGCGGATGTTGTCTACTTCGCGTTCCTTCGCGAGCACGTACGCCAGCACCGGACAGACAGACAGCGGGTAGACGTACGAGAGGTGGTCGGAGTACTCCAGGAGCGCGCGGTCCAGCGCGTGCTCGAACCCGATGAGGCTCTCGGCGTCTTCGAGTTCGTCGAGCGCGACCGACAGCTCGTCGCCGTAGCGGCTCTCCCGGATGCGGGTGACGAGTTCCGAGCGGTTGCCGACCAGCTGGCTGATCTCCTTCGGGTCGAACAGCGCGCCGCCGTCGATGAAGTACTCCGCGGGGTCGACGTCGGCGCCCGACCGCGCCAGCCGGAGCGCGTTCCGGGCGTTCCGGAAGTCGATCTCGGCTTGCAGGAACTCGCGGTACAGTTCTGCGGCCTCGCCGCCGCCGGTCTTCGGCGGCACGAGGTTCTCGTAGTACGCGCGGTCGACCGCGTTCTCCAGCGGGACGAGCGTCCCGGACGCCTCGTAGACCTCGAACGCGTCCTCGATGTAGGCGTCGAACAGCGTGCCGTCGAGCAATTCGACGACGGACTCGATGGAGTCGGCGGCGACGAGTCGGTCGAGGAAGTCCTCGCTGAACTCGCCGGCGTCGATGAGGTCCGAACGCACTTCGTCGGCGGTAGCGTCGGAGTAGAGGCCGCGCAGCACCGTCTTCACGTTCCACGCGTCGAACTTCCGGAGGTAGCGCGCGACCTGCTCGTACAGGCGCCCCTCGCTCCAGCGCAGGAGGTCCCGGAAGTTCTCCGCGAGCGTCCGGTTCAGGGCGTACTCGATGAGGTCGACGCCGCTGAAGCGAGACCCGAGGGCGTTGACCGCGTCCTCGTACTCGGTCTCCTCCATGAACCGTGCGATTTCGCCCGTGCCCATGCGGAGCAGTTTCCGGTACTCGTCGTCGCTGAACAGGCTGGCCCGGCGGGAACGAACGCGTGCGACCACGTACTCGTAGTTAGCCGACCCGGACGCGCTCATTGTTCCTCGAAGAGGCGAGCGCTGATCTCCTTCAGTTCGTTCTCCCAGACGTCCTCGAGGACCGAGTCGAACGTGTTGTTCACGCGGACCCTGGACGTCTCGCTCTCGACAACGACGCCGCCGAGACAGTCGTGCTCGCCGGCGTACTCGAACCCGTCGTACTCGTCGAGGATGTCAGAGATGAGCCCTTCGTCGTCGCTGCGGCCGTAGACGCGGACGTCGGCGTCAGCGTCGAACTCGTCGGCCGCGGCGTCGAGGAGTGCGCGGGTGAGCTCCTCGCGTTCGTCGCCGTCGATGTCCGCGATCGTGGACTCGACGGTCTGGCGAACGTCCTGGAGGGCGTCGCGGCGTGCCTCCAGGCGCATCTGCTTGGCTTCCAGTTTCGCGCTGGAGAGCTGTTGCTCGCGCTCCCGCTCGATTTCGCGTTCGGCTTCGGCGTCTGCCTCGTCCACGATGACGTCGGCGTCGGCCTCCGCGTCGGCGATAATCTCCTCGGCGCGCTGGTCCGCGTCGTTGCGAATCTCCTTCGCGCGCTCGCGGGCTTCGTCTCGGATGTCCTCAACTACTGTTTCCAAACTCATTGGATTGAGAGAAAGGGGTTACGCTGCGAAGACGACGACGAGCGCGAGGATGACGAGCGTCTCCGGCAGGACCGTCAGAATCAGGCCCGTACCGAAGAGGTCGCGGTCCTCGGCGATAGCGCCGACGGCGGCGCTACCGATACCACGTTCGGCGTACCCCGCGCCGAGCGCTGCGAGACCGACTGCGAGTGCTGCTGCGGCCCCCTGCGGGATGGCCGGGGAGCTACCTGTTTCCTCTGCGAGAATCGTGACGAATTGAGCGAGTGTGTCGAACATTTTACTTAGTCCTCAGTGGTGTAGTTTCGCGTGTAACCGAACGGGTTGTACTTCGCGCCACCGCCCTCATAAAACTTGTTAAAGAACTCCACGTATTCGAGGCGTAGAGCCTGTAAGCCGGCGGAAGTGACGCCGAGCCCAAGTACGAGCGCGTGGCCTGCGAGCAGTACGACGATGCCGCCGAGAATGCCGGCCGGCCCCTGCCAGAGCAGACCGGGGAACAGCACTTCGTGACCGTGGGACGCGCCGTCCAACATGAAGTGGACTTCGTGCGCGCCGACGGGCAGTTCCACCAAGCCGAAGAAGAACGGCTCCGGCTGGGCGGTAATCTGGGTCTCGTAGGCGCCGAACACGAGGAGGTTGACGACGTACGCCATCGCCCCCTTCGCGAGCAGCACCGCGGCAATCCGCGTGTACGAGACAGTGTGGACGAGCGCGTACGTCGGGCTCTCCACGAGACCGACGGCCCCCTCACCGATGATGAGGAGGACGAGGCCGACGAGCGCGACGACCAGCGCGGCCATCCCGACCGTCGGCGAGAACTCCGCGACCCGGTAGATGAACTCGGGGCGCGGCCCGCCGCTGCTCTGGATGTGCGTGCTGAACAGCCAGACGGTGACGCCGCCCATGAGCAGGAACTTCGCGCCGGACTCCGTAATCGCCGTCTTCACGTCGTGCGAGCGGCTCTCGTTCACGAACCCGAAGACGTACGCGATGGCGAGGTGGAGCGCGCCGGCAGCGAGGCTGATGGTCAGCCACAGCTCGGCGAACGACCCGACGTGAAGTCCCTTCTTCATCGGCGCGTGCTCCAGTCCGAGCGCGCCGGTCCACAGGTACTCCGTGATCAGGTGCAGACCGAAGATTTCGCCGTACAGAACGCCGAAAATCCCGGTCCAGACGCCGGCCCAGATGGCGACGCCGCCGAGCTTCGTGAGCATGTCGCTGTCGAAGCTCGAGTACAGCCAGTAGCCGAGCCCGGCGTACAGGAAGCCGTACCCGAGGTCGCCGATCATGAACCCGTAGAACACGGGGAACGTCGCGAACAGGATGACCGTCGGGTCCAGTTCCGTGTACTTCGGGCGGTTGATGACTTCCGTGAGCGACTCGAACGGCCGCACCACGTCGGGGTTGTCCTGCACGACGGGCGGGCTGTCGTCGGCGTCGAACTCGGCCGTTCCGCCGTCGGTCGCGACCGCCTCGCCGCCGTCGTCTTCGACGGGAGCGTGGTGGCCGTGCCCGGACGGCTCGTAGTCGGCGCGCTCGAGTTCCTCGACGGCCGCGTGCGCACCGACCGCGTCCTGGATCGCCTCGACGAACGTCGCGTACTCGTCGCTGGGAATCCAGCCCTCGGCGATGAACGCGTGGTCGGTGGTCGCGAACTGCAGCGGCACCTCCGCCTTCTGGACGTCGATAGTGAGTTTCTCCTCGGCGGCGAGCAGGAATCCAGCGTGCTCCACGCGGCGGTCGTCGAGTTCGTTCTCGACGCTCTCGAGTTTCGACTCGACGGTCTGTCGCTCGTGCCGGAGGTCTTCGACGTACGCTTCGGGGCTGCCCTCGGCGTCAGGCACTTCGACGCGCGCGAACTCCACGCCGACGAGCGCGTCGTCGAGCGCGTCCGGGTCGTCCGAGCGCGGGTACGCGAACACGCCGACCGTGTCCTCGCCCTCGAACAGTTCGAACGCCTGGATGGTTTCGTCAGTCCGGAGCGCGTCTCGGACTTCGTCGGCGTCAGCTTCGCCGACGGCGACCTGCAGGCTGTCGTAGCCACTGAGCAGGTCGAGGTCGACGCCGAGGTCCGCGAACGGCTCGACGGCGTCGATGCGTTCGTCGAGGTCGCGGAGCTCGCTCTCCAGTTCGTTGCGGCGGTCGTCGAGTTCGTTCACCTCGACGCGGATTTCCTCGAGCTCCGTCTCGAGGGCTTCGTCGGTGACGATGCGGGTCGGTCCCGCGTCCTCCTCGCTGACGTCCAGCATCGACTCCAGCGAGCGAACCGTCACGAGCTTCTCGGAGGCGTCGTCGGCGCCTTCGAGGGGGTTGCCGTTGTCGAACCCCTCGATGTCGCCGTCGTAGTCCGAGAGGTGAACGAGGTTCAGGTCGTGAATCGTCTCGATGACGTCTCCCTGTACGCGCTGGGAGCCGGTCACCGAGACTTTGCTCATCTGCTCAGGTCTGAGCATGCACCGCCTCCTTGAACCGTTCGACGGCGAACGCGACCGCGTCGTCCTCGTTGTCTTCGGCGAGCGCCGCCAGTTCCTCGCGCTCCGCCTCGCCGTCTTCGAGGATCTCCTCGCGTTCGGCCTCGATTTCCTCCCGTGCGTCCTCCAGTTTCGCTTCCTTCAGCTCGCGAGCCTCCTCCTCCGCGTCGCTGCGGATTTCATCGGCTCGCTGCCGGGCTTCGGATAACCGTTCCTCGCGGTCCTCCTCCGCCTCAGCCACGATGTCGTCGGCGTCCGATTCAGCCGATTTGATGTCTTCGAGAACCTCTGGCCTTGGCATACACTCTTACCGGGCGGAACTTTGGCTACGGCCTATATGGTAGTTGCGAAGTCGGCGGGCCGAACGCAAGCTATTATGCCGTCTGAGCGGTAATTCCGGGTCAATGGGAGTTCTCGAAGACAAGTCTCGAGCCCGCACCTTCTACAAGTACCTCTCGAAGGTGTACGACCGCGTCAATCCGTTCGTCTGGAACGAGGCGATGCGGGACGAAGCGCTCGCGATGCTTTCCATCGACGACGGCGACCGCGTCCTCGACGTCGGCTGTGGCACGGGGTTCGGAACTGAGGGCATCCTCCAGTACACTGACGACGTCTACGGTCTCGACCAGAGCCCACACCAGTTGGAGAAAGCGTGGGCGAAACTCGGCAAGCACGACCCCGTGGCGTTCCACTTCGGTGACGCCGAACGCCTCCCGTTCCAGGACGACTCGTTCGACGCCGTCTGGTCGTCGGGATCGATCGAGTACTGGCCGAACCCCGTCGAGGGCCTCCGCGAGATCCGGCGCGTCGTGAAACCCGGCGAGAAAGCGCTCGTCGTCGGTCCGGACTACCCGAACTCGCGGCTGTTCCGGCGGGTCGCCGACGCCATCATGCTGTTCTACGACGAGGCGGAGGCCGACCGCATGTTCGCCGAAGCGGGGTTCGTGGACATCGAGCACACGGTGATGCAGGCCAAGCCCGGGAGTCCGAAGGCAATCGTGACAGTGGCCCGCGCTCCTGAGCAAAGCGAAGGCGACGAATAAGCGAGCGGCGACGGTTGGAGCCGTGAGCCGCGTTCCTGAGCGTAGCGAAGGAGCGGAGTGAGCGAGCGGTGGCCGAAGGGAACCGGGAGCCGCGCGCCGCGGTAGTAGTTGCTACCACGGGTTCGTAGTGCCGACAATCCTTGGGACTGGAGCGGCTGAATCGGGAGGTAGGATCGCCTACTGCGTCGCAAAGTGATAGAGCGGGACGAAGCCGGGAACGATGAAGGGATAGACGAGGGGGCCGGTAATGGTCGACTCCGTTCTGGCGATTCCGACGATTCCCGCCATCGTGACGATGAGGTAGCCGACACACGCCGCAAGGAACCCGGTCACCAGTCCGAGAGACCAGAAAACGACTGCGAGCGCTATGACGCCAATCTGTCCCCACGCCCCGAAACGAGATAACGTGGTCGGCGCAACGGTCATGCTCGCGTTCATTGGCGCCGGCGAGTGATTACTGTGCTGACTCTCTCCCGTACTGGCCGACCGTTCCACCCCTCGTTGAATAAAGTAACCTAATGCAACGACTGCGAGCATAGCGATGGCGCGGATTGAGCGAGCGGGTGGGCATCTACCGCGCGGTCGCTCAAGTGGTAGAACCGACCGTCGTCGACGTTTCTGCGACGATTTGTCCGTCGACGACTACGCGCACGGTGACTGTATCACCCCTCCGGAGTGGCGGGTCGTTCGTGTGGGCGAGTCGGAATCCCGCGCGTTCCCCGACGGTCCACGCGGGGTCGGCGGCGAGGTTGAACGGGCCGGTGGGGCCACCGCGGAAGCCGCGCGCCGCGAAGAACGGGACTGGTGGCTGGTGCCTGAGTTCGTCGCCGTTGACGGTGACGCGGACGCTCGCCTGCTGGACGTCGATTGGGTCCCCGGAGACCAGGGTCACGGTGACGCGGCCGTCGCTGGTGGCCTCGGCGCTGATTCCGCGGTGGGGCGGCGGTTCTCCGGGGAGCCCCGGCAGCGAGGCGGCGACCGCTCCGGCTGCGAGCACCGTCACTGCGAGCAGGAGGACGACAGCCACTGGTGCGTACCCGCGCGACACGCCGCAGGTTGGTCGCGTACTCCTACAAGAACGTTCGTGCGGGGGCGGGCGAGTCAGGTCGAGGCGTGGCCGTGTCGTCAGGGCGTCGGCGGCGCGCTGACGTTCGCTTCCAGCGTCGGACCGTCGGCCGGGTCCGCAGTGATAGTGTAGTCGCCGGCCGGACTCAACAGCCAGAAGCGGCCGTCGTTGTCCGTCTCACCGACCTGCAGTCCGTCCAGCGAGATGGTGGCGTCGACGGGGGCGCCGGATGCGTTCTGGACCTGGACGAGCAGCGGCCCGCCGGCGTACGTCCGCGACGTCGACAGCGTCGTATTGTTGGCCGTGTGCGTGACCTCGGCGTCGGCGGGCAGTTGGGAGAGCACCACTTCCTGTCGCTCGACGTACACGCGCTCGGTCGCAGTGTTCACCCACACCGCGAGTTGCCCGTGTGGATGATTGACGTTGTAGTTGATCGCGTAGTTGGCGGATAGCGTGAGACTAGACTCGGCGGTAATCTGCTCGATCCACGGGTACAGCGAGTTGACGAGGCCTCTTGCATCCCCGTAGCCTGCGGTTTCGTCGACCAGGTTATCCGGGCGGTACGTCTCGCGAACGTACTCTCCGCCGTCGATAGTCGACAACATCAGTCCGTCCCCCACAGTGACGTGGACGCGGATGGCATCTCGATTGCCGTGGACCACGGCAGCGACTCGTTCCCTGACGGGGCCCTCTAATCCGGCCAACTGCGTCCGGACGCGACTCAACCGCGGACGGACGTCAGTGTCCTCCGTGAGGGTGCCCGCGTAGTCGTACAGCGTTCCCTCGCTGGTCGACCGCCCGATGGTCGAGACGAGTCGCGTTGCTTCCGCGTGAATTCTCGAGATTGCGAACAGGAACTCGCGACTGGTGATCTGGCCAGTCGCGAACTGGGACCGCGCCGCCTGTTCTCGGCTCTGAAGGGATTCGAGGCGACGTTCTGCGGTCCTCGTAGCGTTCTCCAGTACTTGCCGCTTCTCGGCGGGCGTTTCCGCTGTCTCGAGTCGTTGTTCGACCTGCATGAACCTGAGGTCGGTAGAGAGTTCGGCGTAGCCAGAATCGAGCGTGTCCGTAACGGAGGCCGTCGGCTGGCTGAATTCGGCGGCGTCGGCGTCAGTCAGGAGTAGCACGCGCGTGGAGTTTTCGCTCGTGCCGACGACGGGGTCGTCGCTGGGTTGCACAGGGGCAGAGACGTTCCCGCTGACGGCGAGCGCGGCGGTCGCACTCGCGATCACGAGGAGGACCGCGACGAGGGCGGGGCGGACGCGGGACATGCCGAGGCCTTTGATGCCATCCGACAAAAGCGATGCGGAGACGATGGCACCACGTCCCGGTGGGGGCTGGCGAGGTGGTCGCCAGTAGTTGGCGAGGAGGCCACCAGTAGTGTCAGACTAACGCAACGACCGCAGCGAGCGCTCTACCTCTGGTATTCGCAGGCGAGCGGGCGGTAGCCGGGATAGAAAATACTTTGCACGAGCGGGGTGGACGGAATTGGTATGCGGCAGGTCGCCCTCCTCGTCGTCCTCGTCAGCGTTCTTGCCGTGCCAGTTGCGGGTGCGGTCGGAGTCGCGGGTCCCGCCAGCCAGCAGGGCGCGCAGGCGGAGGCGTCGGTCCCAGAGGAGGGCGTCGACGTGACGATCCAGATCCAGTCGGACGGTGCGGCGCGCTGGAACATCTCCACGAAGTACGCGCTGCACGACGAGAACGACACGGCCGCCTTCGAGGACCTCCGGGCCGAATTCGAGGCCTACCAGACGGACAGCGAATTCTCGGTGGACGTCTTCCGGGCGGTGGTGCCCGAGGTCAGCGAGCAGGTCGGGCGCGACATGGAGATCCGAAACGCCGACCGGTCATCGACCGTCGTCGACCACGGCAACAACTCGACTGGCGTGCTGTCCGTCGAGTTCACGTGGGCGAACTTCACGCGCGTCCAGAACGAGACGCTGGTCGTCGACTCGTTCTCGGGGACGTGGTTCGGCGACCTGAAGTCGGAGCAGTCGATGACGATCCGCCCGCCCGAGGGCTACGACACGACGAGCGTGCAGCCGGCTGCTAGCATCCGGAGTGGTGCCTACAAGTGGAGCGGTCCCCAGGAGTTCGCGGCGGGGGAGCCGACGGCGGTGTTCACGGGGGCTGAAGAGCCCCCGAACGGCCCAATCGGGGTGTCGATGATGACAGTCGTGGGCATCGGGGTGCTCGCGTTGCTCGTCGGCGCCATCCTCGTGTTGGCGTACTACCGTGACATCCCGGTCGGCCGTGAGAGTGGTATTCCGAGTCTGTCGGCCTGGTTCGGTGACAGCGACGAGGACGAAGCCGCTGCGGACGGTGCTCCGGGCGGGACGGAGGCGACCGACGAGTCGGACAGCGGCGGCGACATCGGTGAGGCGGTGGCGCCGGGCGCGGCGACGGGCGCGGGTGCCGGCCAGGACGTCGACCCCGAGCTGTTGAGCGACGAGGAGCGCGTCGAGCGATTGCTCCACGAGCACGGCGGCCGCATGAAGCAGTCCAAGATCGTCGAGGAGACGCGGTGGTCGACGGCGAAAGTCTCCCAGTTGCTCTCCTCGATGGCCGACGACGGTCGCGTGGAGAAACTACGGATCGGCCGCGAGAACCTCATCTCGCTGCCCGACGAGGGCCTCGACGAGGGCTTCGACAGGGAGTAAGTCCGGGGTCGACTCTCGGCCTTCGTCTGACACGCTGCTCCCTCGAGAAACTCCTCGCACAGTTCTCGCGGTTCCGAAAACGTTTACCTGCGTCCCGAGGGATTCACAGAGTGATGAAAGTTCTCGTCACCGTCAAAGAGGTGGCTACCGTCGAGGACGACTTCGAGATTTCCGGCACGGAAATCGAGGACACGTATCTCGACTACGACCTCAACGAGTGGGACGACTACGCCGTCGAGGAAGGCGTCCAGCTGGCTGAAGCCGGCGACGACGTCGAAGTCGTCGCCGTGACTATCGGCCCGGAGCGCGCCGAGGAGACCATCCGGATGGCACTCGCGAAGGGCGCGGACCGCGCGGTCCGCGTGTGGGACGACGCCATCGAGGACGTGGAACTGCTCGACGTGGAAACGAAAGCCCGACTGCTCGGCGCGGTCGTCGAGGACGAGGACCCGGACCTCGTGCTCTCCGGCGTCCAGGCGAACGACGACAGCTTCGGGGCGACCGGCGTCGCGCTCGCCGAGGACGTCGGCTTCGCGTGGGCGGCCGTCGTGAACGCTCTGGACACCGAGACAGTGCTCGACGAGGGCGTGGCGTCGGTCCACCGCGAACTGGAGGGCGGCGTCGAGGAGCTCACCGACGTCGAACTGCCGGCGGTGCTCACGATCCAGACCGGTATCAACGAGCCGCGGTACGCCAGCCTGCGGGGCATCCGGCAGGCGCAGTCGAAGGAGATCAAGCCCCAGAGCCTCGACGACCTCGGACTCGACGCGGGCGTCGTCGAATCCAGCCTCGACATCACCGCGATGTACGAACCGGAGACGGAGAGCGAGGCGCAGTACTTCGAGGGCGACGCAGGCGAGCAGGCCGGAGCGCTCGCTGACGTGCTCCGCGACAAGGGGGTGGTGGGCGAATGAGTGATGTCCTCGCTGTCGCCGACCACCGCCGCGGCGACCTCCGCGACGTGAGCCTGGAACTCCTGACTGCGGGCCGCGAACTCGCGGACGCCTCGGGCGGCGACCTGCACGCGGCGGTCATCTCGGGCGACACGGACGGGTTCGCCGAGAAACTGAATCGCGAGGGCGTGGACGCCATCCACACCGTGGACAACGGGGAGGAGTTCAACCACGACGTCTACGTGCAGGCCGTCGAGGCGCTGGTGACGGACTTGGACGCGGAGTTTTTGGTCACGCCGAACAGCGTGAACGGCCTCGACTACGCGCCCGCCGTGGCGTCCCGCCTCGGTCGGCCGTACGTCTCAGACGCCGTCGGTCTGGATTACGACGACGGCACCCTCGAGGTGACCCGGGAGATGTACGGGTCGAAAGTCGAGACGACCGTGGAAGTCGACGACGGCCCGTTCGTTGTGTCGATCCGGGGAGCGGAGTGGCCGGCTGCCGGGGACATCGGTGACGCCGAGGTCTCGGCGTTCGACGTCGACATCGACGAGGACGCGATTCGCAGTACCGTCAACGGCTTCGAGGAGGTCGGCGGCGGCGACGTCGACATCAGCGAGGCGGACTTCCTGGTGTCCATCGGCCGCGGCATCGAGGAGGAGGAGAACATCGAACTCATCGAGGAACTGGCCGAGGTGACGGGCGCGACCCTGTCGTCGTCGCGCCCCATCGTCGACAACGGCTGGCTCCCGAAGAACCGGCAGGTCGGCCAGTCCGGCAAGCAGGTGACGCCGGACGTCTACCTCGCCATCGGTATCTCCGGGGCCGTGCAGCACGTCGCCGGGATGAAGGGCGCCGAAACCATCGTCGCGATCAACACCGACCCGAACGCGCCCATCTTCGACATCGCCGACTACGGCATCGTCGGCGACCTCTTCGACGTCGTCCCCGAACTCATCGAGGCGTTCGGCGGCGACCCGCCGAGCGTCTGACGGGCAGACTTTACCGGCGGGGACGTTTCCGCGCTACTCCGATTCTTTCAGCCCGGTTTCGAGCGCTTCGAGCACGGCGGGCCACGCGTCTTCGCTGGCGCGGACCGTGCCGCGGGCGGTGCCGCCGGCGCGTTCGGTCTCGTCGATGCCGGCGAGCGGTGCGTACGGCGTGCCGATGAGGTGGCCGCAGTCGTCGTAGGTGCGGTGGTCGAAGTCGTGGGGGAACTCGCGGTCGCGGAGGCGGTCGGCGACGGCCTCGGAGAGACGCCGCGAGTTCCAGACGCCGTCGTCGCCGCCGGAGAGCAACAGGATCGGGCCGTTCGTCCGCTCGACCGGTGGGACGACATCGGCGACGGGTTTCTCGTCGAGGTCCTCGAACCGCGGGGCTTCCTCAGCGGTGATGTGCGGGACGACGTCGCCGTCGTGAATCCACGCGGGCTCGCCGCTGGGGGTGTCCCAGGGGACGCTGCCGGCGTAGGAGACGACGGCGCCGACCCAGTCGTAGTGCGCGCCGACGAGGAGCGCGAGTTCGGCGCCCCGGGAGGAACCGACCAGACCGACCTCGTCGTCGGCGACGGCGGGCTGGTCACGGAGCCAGTCGGCGGCGTCGTCGACGTACGACAGCGGGATGCGTTCGAGGTCGTCGGGGAGGGCGTCGTGGTCGTCGCCGAAGTACGTGAGCGCGAGCGTGGCGTAGCCGCGGGAGGCCAGGAGTTTCGCGGTGCCGGTGCCGCGGCGGCCGCCGGAGCCGTGAAGTTCGACGACGCCGGGGTGAGGGCCGTCGCCAGCGGGGACGAAGAGGGTGCCGACGATGCCGTCGGCGTCGACCGTGTGCTCCTCGATGTCGTCGTCGTGGAGGACGCGCGTGATGGTGCACGTTGCTTCGGCGTCCTCGGTCACGGCGTGGAGGGTGACGTCGAGCGTGCTGAGGCCGCTCAGTCGCGCGAATGGGGCGTCGGTGTCGCTGGACATCGCCCAGAGCCACCCCATCGGTTCGACGCCCTCGTAGGGGCCGTCGTCGGGTTCGTGTTCGCTCAGGTCGACGACGCCGTCCTCGTCGGCGGTGAACGTCGCTTCCGTGGCGAATTCGTCGCCGTCGCTGTCCTCGAGGACGGCGGTCACGTCGACGGTCGCGCCGGGTTCGGCACCCGTCACGCGGACCGTAATGGGGTCGGTATTGGGGCTCCGCTCGGGTGCGTCGATTGCGAGGTGCTGGTCGGCGTCGCTGCGGGGACTCACGGCTTCGTGATTGTCTGCTGTCATAGTGGTCTGGAGCGGGCGGTCTGCGGGCGGTGCGACGAACGCGGACGTTGGTGGGTGTGTGGTGGCTTCTATGGATATCCCCGACTCCGCAAAAAGACTTGTGAAAAAGATTGATTTTCTTCTTCACTTACATATTCGCAGGGGAAGTATTTATGCTTTTTTCGGGCTTCACTGACAGGTCTCGGTGAAGACCGCCAGTGGCTGCGAGACGGTGGGGCAGCGCTGGTCGTGTTCCATGGGGTGTGCCGGCAGTCAGGACCGCGTGAGGCGCGGCGAAACGACGTAGCGGACCGAGCCGTCGCCGTCGGCGACGTCGAACTCGACTTCGACGGGGGCTTCCTCCCCGAGGCGGAGCCGAACGGTGTCGTCGGTCGGCACGGCGCGCTCCACCGCGGAGAGGTACTGTAGCGAGAACAGGGAGCGGGCGGGTCCGGAGTCGAAGGCCGTGCAGTCCTCGGCGGGGACGTCCACGGCCACCGTGTCCGTGTCGCCGTCGGCGCGCACGTAGAAGCGCTCATCGGATTCGCTGACTCCCGCTTCGAGGTGGTCGGTGACCATGTCCGCGGCCGCGACGGCGCGCGAAAACTCGCGCCCAGGGAGCCCGACTGTCGCCTCGAACTGGTCGGCGAGGTCCACGCGGTCCGGCGGCGACCGGACGGCGTCCGGGTCGATGAGCGCCAGCCTGTACGCGAGTTCTCCGACGCGCACGTGTAGCGTTCGTCGCTGCAGGTCGACGGCGAGGCGGACCGCCTGGTCGGCGTCCGCCATCCCGACGACGTCGCCCAGGCGTTCGATGTCGATGCCGAGCCGCAGTACCTCGTCTGGCGCGTCGTACGCCTCGAAGGCGTCCGCGTCGACGGACAGCGACACCATCGCGACTGTCGCGGGGTCCATGGCGTCGACCGACACGCCGTCTGTGTCGACGCGGAGGACGCACTCGTCGACGAGGACTGCGACGTCGTCGAGGATTGTTTCGAGGACCGGCGCCGGCGCTATCGCGGTGAACGCGGCGTCAGCAGGTGGTTCGACGTGGTTCGTCGCGGGTCGGGTTGCGGTGTCCTGGGTCATGTGTTGACCGCGGCCGGGTCGCCGATCGGCGCCGGAGCCTGGTGGCGCGCTCGACGCTCGAACCGCTCGTGGTACGGCGAACTCGGAACCGACAGAAAAGGATTGTCTAGGCGAACTGCCACAAACCGACGTAGATAACCGATAACAAATTATATTTATAACAGCCTATCCTAATTCGTAATTGGAAACTGATTATGGATGGTGGCGACGAGCGCGGGCGCGGCGTGCTTACCGCGGCCGACCGCGCGTACCTCCGCGGCGACCGCGAGTACGGGAGCGTGCAAGCCGAACGCAACGCGCGAGCCCGGATTCGCGACCGCATCTACGACGCGCTCCTGGACTTCGAACTGCTCGTCGATGGCCTCGACGACCGCGACCTCGATCTCGTGTTCGAGAAACGCGTCGGCGAGGGCGAGGGCACCGAGGCGTTCGACGCGCTGGTGTCGACGCTGGCGTTCCTCTACCGCGGCGTCGGCCGCACCGACCTCGGCTTCGAGACGGTGCTGCGGGAGGGCGTGAACCTCGCGGAAGCCAGCGAGGACCGCGGCGCGACCGTGGCCTTCGACGTCACGTACCACGCCCTCGACGCCGACCACCTGCTCTCGAAACTCGACGACGACGAGTCGCTGTCGCTGACGGAGATCGCGTACCTCTACGAGTCCGCCGACGTCACCTCGGACGAACTCGCCGCGTACTTCGACGACGCCCGTGCGCCCGACATCGAGGACGGCCGCGTCCAGTCGAAGGTCACGGACTACTAGCGCCGCTTGGGGACGCACGGCGTGCAGGAACCTGGCAGCACTGCCGTAACTGTGCTGCTCAAGTCGGTCACGACGGTGCGTACGTCCCGGTCAACTGCGTCTGTGCGAGGACGTGGTCGCGCATCGCGCGCCCGACGTCGCGCTTGCTAGCGTCCTCGGGAACGTCGAGGGTGGTGTCGAGCGCGTAGAGTTTGAACCGGTACGTGTGCGCCTCGTCGGGTGGCGCCGGACCGCCGTAGCCGCGCTCGTCGAAGTCGTTGACGCCCTCGCTCGCCGCCTCCGGGGTCCAGTCCTCCGGAATGCTCGTCGTGCCGGCGGGAATAGTCCAGACCAGCCAGTGCAACCACACCTCGCCCGCCGGTTCGACGGCGTCCGGGTCGTCCATCACGAGCGTCAGGGTCGTCGCGTCCGCGGGGACGTCCTCCACGACCAGTGGCGGATTGACGTTCTCGGCGTCGTAGCCGTACTTCCGGGGAATCGGCTCGCCGTCCTCGAACGCCGGACTCGTGAGCCGGAGGTCGCCGGACTGCGTGACGTCGCCGACCACCGGGTTCGAGGCGGTCGTTCCGTCGCCCGCGGGCCCGGTGGTCGTCGGCGACTCGCCGCCATCCACAGCCCCCGTACAGCCGGCGAGCGCGACGGCCGCCGCCGCGACGACCCCTCGGCGCGTGCTCGGTCCGTGCATGTGGAGTACTTCGGCCGCGGAGAGGAAAGCCGTGGCGACGACCGAACCACGCGGCCGACGCCGCCACGGGTTCTGTCCCGTCCGAAGAGACGCGTCTTGCCTACTCGTCACGGAATCCCGTCACGTATTTCAGCGCGAATCCCTGAGTGGCGGGTAATGGAGTACGTGGAGGCGCGTCGCGCCGCCATCGAGCGGCGGCTCGAGGAGACGGTGAGAGCCGTCGAGCCGTCGGAGCTCAGCGACGAACTCGAACACGTCGTGCTCGCCGGCGGCAAGCGCGTCCGGCCGACGCTCACGGTGCTCGTCTGCGAGGCCGCAGGCGGGGACGTTTGGACTTCGCCGTCGGCGTCGTCCACAGCCCAGCAGAAAGCTTCGCTTTCCGAGGACGGCGAGGCCGCGATGGACTTCGCCGTCGGCGTCGAACTCGTGCACAACGCCTCGCTCGTCGTCGACGACATCATCGACCAGTCCGCGGTCCGCCGCGGGAAAGCGAGCGCGTGGGCGGAATTCGACCACGGCCCTGCGCTCGTCGCGTCGAACGGCCTGCTCGGGGAGGCGTTCGCGCTGTTCTCCCGGGACCCGCGCGCGATGGAGTGCGTGACCGACGCGCTCGTGGAACTCGGCGAGGGCGAGGCCATCGAACTCGTCGACCGTCCGGAGACGGAAGCCGAGTACATGGAGCTCGCACGCCGGAAGACGGGCGCGCTGTTCCGCGCGGCCGCCGAACTCGGTGCCGTCGCCGCGGACGCCGACGGCCGGTCGGTCGAGGCGCTCGGCGAGTACGCCGAACGCGTCGGCGTCGCGTTCCAGATCCGCGACGACGTGCTCGACGCGACCGCGGCCAGCGAGGACCTCGGGAAGCCAGCCGGCATCGACGAGGACCTCGACCGCCCGAGCATCGTCCGCGTGACCGACCGCTCGCCCGAGGAACTGAACGCGCTCGCGGAACGCGAGAGCGAGCGCGCGATGGACGCCCTGGACAGCCTCGACCTGCCCGCCGGCGAAGCCTACGACTACCTCGAGTACCTCGCGGAGTTCGTCGTCTCCCGGGAAGCCTGACGGCGCCGCTCGCGCCTCGTTCTACGCGGCGTCTGCGTCGGTTTCGGCGTCTGCGTCGGTTTCGGCGTCCGTTTCGCCGCGCCAGGACTCCACGACCGCGAACGTCAGCGTCGACAGCACGCTCACGAGCGTCCCCGCCGTCAACACCGCGGCGAGTTCGGTGAGCGTGACGTATCCCAGGAAGAACGCCGACAGCATGTGCAGGACGGCGGCGATGGAGAGCACGTAGAACGGCGCGTTCAGGTACCGCCACCGGAACCGGTCGGCGAGGTACTCGTCGGTGACCTGGCCGAGACTCGTGGTGAGGCCGGCGGCCGCGAACCACCGCACGGCGCCGAACGTCAACGCCGCGACGATGGTCGACGGTGCGAGCGACCCGCCGGTGTCCGCGCGCACCGTCGCGAGTTCGTTCATGCCCTCGACGCCGCCGATGACGAGGAGGGCGGCGGCGACGACGTAGGTGATGAGCGTCACGCGGCCCGTGTACAGCCCCGACCGCACGCGCTCGACGGTTTCGTCGACCGTCGATTCGAGGCCGAGACCGCGGAACAGCGCGTACAGTCCGACCGCTGCAGAGGACACGCCCAGCACCGCGCCCGGCAACCCGAGGACGTCCGCCAGCACCGCCAGCGGGTAGATGAGGAGGAGAATCCCGAGCGGCACCAGAATCGTCCCCCTGGTCTCGGGGTCGTTCATCACCTGCTTGAGCGTGTAGTACATCGACTCGAGGTCCTGGGCCTGCCGCACGACGACGCGCTTGACCGCGTCGATGGGGACCCGCGACCGGATGACCGGGACGACGGACTCGTCCTGCGCGCCGTCCGTGACGACGACCGCCCGAACGGGTTCGTCGCTGCGGATGGACGCCAGCACCTCGTCGACCTCGCGGCCGACCTTCCGGTTGGCGGCGACGTCCCCGCGCTCGACGCCCGTGACGGCCGCGACCTCGACGTTCTCCTCGGTGCTGTACTGGTCGTGGAGGTGAACGCCTTCGAAGAGGACGTTCACGTCGCTGTCCTCGGGGTCGGCTTCCGCCAGCGACACCGCGGCGTGTTCGACCTCGTTGCGACCGACGACCGGCGTCGGCACCCCGGTCTTCCGGCCGAGGTCGTCGTCGAGGTCCACGCACAGCACGAGCAGCATTCGCTGGGTGATAGGGGAGGGCGGTATAACTGCTTTCGGGAGCGCGCAGAACGCCGTGCAGACGAGTGTACGTTTCCACCGGCCGCTCGCGCTCTCAGCCGTCCCGTTCGTCCTCGCAGTCGTCCAGTCCGTGAAGGCCGTCCGCTTCGACATGCCGCTGGCTTCTGGTGTGGCGTTTGCCGTGGAATGGTCGCCTGCTCGGTCGGCGTGACGCGCCAGCAACTCGCGTCGTTCCGCACGGAATCGCTGGAAGACGACCTGCTCGACTGACGGGCACACGAAGGGAGCGACGACTACTGCCGCGTTCCGGGAGCGCGAGCCACTGGAACCCACTTCGCACGCTTTTTGGGTCTCGGGGGAGTAGACGTGTTCCAACGAATGATTTCCAAGGGCTGCGAGCAGTGCGCGGAAGGGGGCAAGATGGTCCTCTTCGTCTACGGCTACTGCGACCAGCGCGACTGCTTCTACTGCCCGCTCGGCGAGAACCGGAAGAACGTCCATCAGGTGTACGCCAACGAGCGCCCCGTCGAGAACGACGAGGACGTCATCGAGGAGGCGAAGCTGATGGACGCGCTGGGCACCTCCATCACGGGCGGCGAACCCCAGGAGGTCATGGACCGGACGTGCCGGTACCTCCGCCTGCTCAAGGACGAGTTCGGCGAGGACCACCACACGCACCTCTACACTGGCATCACGGGCGGCCGCGAGAACATGCGCCGCCTCAGCGAGGCGGGCCTCGACGAGATCCGGTTCCATCCGCCGTACGACCAGTGGGGCGACCTCCACGGTACTGAGTGGGAGGACATTCTGTACGTCGCGCGCGAGGAGGGCCTGACGCCCGCCTTCGAGATTCCGGGCATCCGCGCCGAGACGGAGTTCCTGGAGTTCCTCGACGAGGGCGCCGCGGACTTCTGTAACATCAACGAGTTCGAGATGAGCGACGGGAACTACGAGCGCATGCAACAGGAGGGCTACGAACTCCAGGAGGACCACATGAGCGCCGTGGACGGGTCGAAGGAGGCGATCCTCGAGACGATGGCCGACCACGAGAAGGTCTACTTCTGCACGAGCGTGTTCAAGGACGCCGCCCAGCACCGCTCGCGCCTGAAGCGCATGGCGCGCAACGTCCGCCGGGAGTTCGACGACGTCACCGACGACGGCACGCTCGTCTACGGGAAGACGACGGTCAGCCCGGAGCGAATCCGCGAACTCGGCGTTCCCGACGAGTTCTACACGGTGAAGTCCAACCACGTCGAGGTGGCGTGGTGGCTGCTCGAGGAGATGGTCGAGGACGGCGACATCGACGACGGGGAAATCGTCGAGCAGTACCCGACGTACGACGGGCAGGTCGTCGAGCGGACGCCGCTGGCGTAGTCGGGCGTCCGTCGTTCTTCGCCGGTTCTTCGTTCTGGTGTCGTACTCCGGTGAGACGTCTGACCGCAAACTGTCACTGATTACTACTGGCCAGGGGCCGAATTTTAGGTGCTCGACTCTCGTGTAGTACGCATGTCAGAAGAGTACAGGGGCGGTACTGGCTGGTACGGCACCCGGTGGGGGCGGCTGTTCTACTGGGGAATCCTCGCCGCAACGCTGGTGGGCGTCGCGCTGTCGATGGCGGCGACCGACCTGTCGATGCGGGTGCCGCCCGCAATCTACCTGTTCGGGTTCCTCGGAGCGACCGTGTACGTGTTCACGAGCTTCGCCCAGCAGTTCGACGACAACGACCAGTACCGCCTCAAGATCCTCAGTCGGACTGTCGCGGTGTTACCGCTGGCGGCCGGCGTCTACCTGCTCGCGCTCGCATTCCCGGGTATCGACGGCGATTTGACCGTGCTGGCAGCGGATACGTCCGGCAGCAACGGCACCACTCAGACCGACCGACTCGTCGCGGGGGTGGCGTTCCTCGCCGGCATCTACGTGAGTACGACACTCAAAGCGCTCGGCGGCCTCGCCGAACGCCTCCTCGGCGTCTCGCCCGGCCAGACCCAGCGTGAGAACGAGGAGAGCGGCGGCGAAGTGAGCGAGCGCAAGGAGCGTGCTGAAGATACCTCGGGTGACGGCAGCGAAACGGAAGAACCCCATAGCGAGGATGGGGATACCGAAGACGACCCGAACTGACATTCTCGAGACGAGCATCCGGCGACCGAGCGGTCCGAAGGACCCGGCAGGTCGCCGGTTCACTCCGCGACCGGAGGGAGCGGACGCCGACGACCGAACGGAGCGAAGCGAAGTGAGAGCGGAGTGCTTTTGGCCGAGATTTTACCGAGCGCGCCGAAGGCGTGCGCAGCGTAAAAGGTCGTTTTAGCTGAATTGAGGCGCTAAGCCCCCTTCCTCAGCGAGCGCCGACCGAAGGAAAGGCGCGAGCAGGGAGGGATACAGCGCCGCACAGTTCCCATACATGATTCGGTAGCAAGCCCACAGGCCAACGCTGTCGTAATGTCTTTACAGTAGGGTAGTATAATATTAAGCGAACCCAATGGAATACGACCTCGACTCGGGGGCGCACTCGACGTTTTCACTGCATTACCACCTGATACTCACCACGAAGTATCGGCGCGGAGTGCTCACCGAGGAGCGAACCCAATTCATTCGAGGGGTCATCAGCGGGTTCACGGACAACTACGGCGTCGAACTGACGAACCTCGACGGCGAGGACGACCACGTACACATCCTCTTCGGAGCGAAACCCACCACGGACCTCGTGAAGTTCATCAACACGGTCAAGGGCGCGACCGCCCGCCGTATCCGCAACGAGTACGCGGACGAACTGAAGACCGACCTGTGGGGCGACTCGTTCTGGAACGATTCGTACTGCCTCATCTCGACGGGCCAGGTGTCGCTGGATGTGCTGAAACAGTACGTCGAAGACCAACGCGAGTAGAATGTACTACGCCTACAAGTACCGTCTCAAGCCGTCCGACGCCCACCGTGAGGAGTTGGACCGCCACCGAGACATTTGTCGGCAACTCTACAACCACACGCGCTACCGCCTCAACGAGTACCAAGACGAACACGGCGAACTGCCGTCCATGACCACCCTGCGGTCGGAACTCCCCGACCTGAAGAAGTGGTGGGACGGCCTCTCGGACGTGTACTCGAAGGTGCTCCAAACCGTCGTCGAACGGCTGTTCGACAACCTCAACGGCCTCTCCAAACTCAAGGACAAGGGCTACGGCGTCGGCCAACTCAAGTGGAAGCCACCACGGGAGTTCCGCAGTTTCACGTACAGTCAGTCTGGCTTCAAGCTCGACAAGAAGGGCGGTCAGACTGTTCTGTCTCTCTCGAAACTCGGAGACATACCGATTCGGCTCCACCGACCCATCCCCGACGACGCCACGCTCAAACAGGTCACGGTCAAAAAGGAACCGATGGGTGAGTGGTTCGCCACGTTTGGCGTCGAAATGGACCGCGAACCGCCAGAGCCGCCTGAGAATCCCTTGAAATGCGTCGGAATCGACGTGGGAATTCTCACGTACGCCCACGACACCGACGGCACGGCGGTCAAGTCACTCGACCTCTCGGACGAACGGGAACGACTGGAACGCGAACAGCGGTCCCTCTCACGGAAAGAACACGGGTCGAACAACTACGAGAAGCAACGGCAACGGGTCGCGGAGTGTCACGCCGACCTTCGACGGAAGCGCCGTGACTTCTTGCACAAGCTCTCGGCGTACTACACTCGGGAGTACGACCTCGTGGCGGTCAACCCGAGAGAGACGACCAAAGAGTGTGCGTCCTGTGGTGTCTCGACGGAGAAGCCGTTGTGGGTCCGTGAACATTCCTGTCCTGCCTGCGGGTTTGAGGCGGACAGGGACGCGAACGCGGCGTGGAACATTCTTTCTCGCGGCCTCGAAGACGTAGGAGTGGGACACTCCGAATCAACGCCTGTGGAGACTGCGCTCCCTGTGGACACCGAGTCGGTGTCTGCAAAGCGCGTCGTGGAAGCAGGAAGCCCGACCCTCAAGGAGCGAACGGCGTCAGCCGTGAGCGAGTAGGGTAGGGTAGTTCACACGCCCGTGCCGTACCGCAGAAGGCCCGCGATGCCGCCGAACGCGGTGAGGAGTTGTTCGCCCTTCTCGAAGTCGGTGGAGATGAAGTGGGTGTCGGTGCCGCGCTGGTCGGCGATCTCCATGAGGTGGTCGATGGCGTCGTCGCGCTGGGCGGCCTCGGCGGGTTCGCCGCACTCCGAGCACTCGTGTTCGGGGGTGTCCGAGCGCTGGGCGACGAGTTCGCGTTCCTCGTGGTCGTTCGGGCACTCGTAGGTGACGACGTCCTTGCGGAGGTCCTCGGAGATGAGCAGGGTTTCGACGGAGCCCATGATGAGGTTGCGCCGCGTGGGTTCGAAGCCGTAGGTGGCGAGGTCGCCGCCGTTGAGCTCCTGGAAGAACTCCTCCATGTCCGCTTTGTCGTCCATCAGGTCGGCTTCCGCGAGCGCGTCCTGTGCGCGGTCGACGAGCTCCTTCAGGCCGGACTCGTCGGTGTAGGAGACGTCGAACTTCCCGAGAACGGAGTCCTGGAGTTCGTGGTGGAGGTAGTCGCCGTCGAGGAACTCGTCCTTGGTCGGGGAGGGGCCGCCGACGAGGATGCCGTCGAGTTCGTGGCGTTTCGCGACGAAGAGGTCGTTTGCCATCTCCGCGACCTCCTGGTAGAAGTTGTCGATGGCTTCGAGGCGGAGGCGGGCGAACCGCTGTGCGGACTGCCCCCCTTTGCGCTGTTTGCCGGGGACGAGGCTGCTCGCTGACTTGACGGCCTCGATGCGTTTGCCCTTGAGCCAGCCGACGTTGGCTTCGCGGCGGTCGAGGACGATGAGGCCGTAGAGGCCCTTGTCGCCGAGCATCTCCTCGAGGGGTTCGGTGAGGAACTCGGCGTCGCAGTGGTAGCGGAACGACTCGATGGGCTGTGGCGGGGACTCCAGGACCTCGGTCACCATGTCAGTGCGGCCGCCGCCGCTGTCGACGGCGCCCGAGAAGACGACGAGGCCGTTGTCCGGCGGGAAGGTGTCGTAGTAGCGGAGGCGGTCCTTGATGGACTTCAGGGCGTCCTGGACGTTCGTCCGCGTCTGCTTGGACTTGATGTTGGAGGCTTCGGAGTGCTCCTGCGTGACGTGGGCGACGACGTCCGAGATCTGCTTGTCCGGAGGGATGTAGATGGTCACCAGCTGCGTGCCGCTGCCGGTGTACTCCTTGAGGTCCTCGATGACCTTCTGGAACTCGTACTTGCGACGGTCCTCGGACGGTGCGCCCTCCTGCTCGCTCATTACTCCGAGATAGCCGGCCAGCGTGTAAGTAAGCTTTGACCTGCTCGGTCGGCGTCGTGTGGCGGTGCAGCGACTGGATAGTGTCGGCGAGTTGAATCCGTGCAGGTGGGCAGTCCGGCTGACTGATTCCCGCCCAACGCTTTAAGTCCCACTCTACGTACGCGGTACCATGACTGGGCGCGTGTTCGCCGTCGCCAGCGGCAAGGGCGGCGTCGGAAAGACGACGACGGCCGTGAACCTGGCTGCGGCCATGGCGGAAGCCGACCGGTCGGTAGTGCTCGTTGACTACGACCTCGGGATGGCAAACGTCGGCGCCGTCCTCGACGTTCGGGGGACGTCAGCGACGTCCTCCGCAGCCCATCAGAACGCGAAGCGTTCTGAGGACGTCGACGCGGCGGACGCGACCCTGCACGACGTGCTCGCCGGCGAGGCGGACACGCTCGACGCGGTCGCTGACGCCCCCGGGGAGTTCGACGTCATCGTCGGCGGGACGGACATCGAGGACTTCGGGCGCGCGGATCCCTCGAAGCTCCGCGACGTCGCGGAGGACTTGCGCGCGGAGTACGACGTCATCCTCGTGGACACGGGCGGCGGCCTCAGCCACGACACGACTGTCCCCCTGGGCCTGGCCGACGACGTACTCCTGGTGTCGACGCCGCAGGTCGCAGCGCTGGAGAACACCGAGAAGACGCTGGAACTCGCCCGGCGCGTCGGCGGCGACGTCGAGGGCGTGATTCTGACGCGCGTCGGCGGCCGGGACGTCGACACGCCGGACGCCGTCGAGGACCTCGGCGTTCCAGTGCTCGGGACGATTCCCGAAGACGGCGCCGTCCCCGACAGCGAGGACGCTGGCGAGCCACTCATCGTTCACGCGCCCGAGAACCCGGCGGCGCAGTGCTACCGCGAACTCGGCTACGAACTGCTCGACGAGTCGCCGCCGCTGTCGTTCCGGGACGACGAGGAGGACGCGCCCGCCGCTGCAGGCGCTGCCGGGGCGTTCTCCGAGGCGATGGACGACGAGGAACCCGAGCAGCGGTCGCTGCTCTCCCGGCTGACCGGCGGGCGGCTGGGCTGACCGACGCCGCTGCGACACTGCTGGCACGCCGGTCGCTCTCGAAAACGGGAAGGATTAAGCAAGCAGGCGCTCGGAGTCACGAACATGGCAAACGAGAACTCCGTCTCCACCGGCTGGCTGCTGTTGTACATCGTGCTGGCGCTGCTCATCGTGTACGGCACCGTGTCGTTCGTCGGCGGCCTCTGAGGCCGGCGAGCGTCGGTTGCGCGGATGGGAACGAACTGGACGACGGGAAGACGGTAGCGGACTCTGCGGGCGGGGAGCGGCTTTTCTCGGATTCTGTGCGGCGCCGCTGTTACATCGAGTCGGGCGACTCGATGCCGAGCACGCCGAGCGCGTTCGCGAGCGTGTTGCGGGCGGCGTCGACGAGCGCGAGGCGGGCGGCTGCGGTGTCGTCGTCGACGTCGTCGGAGACGACGGGACACGAGCGGTAGAACGCGTTGAAGGTGTCCACGAACTCGCGCGCGAACGTGGCGACCTGGTGGGGTTCTCGGTCCGCCGCGGCCGCCTCGACGACGGCGGGGAAGCGCGCGATGCCCTCCAGGAGGTCGCGTTCCGCCTGCGTGTCCAGGGGGGCGGCGTCGAGGCAGGGTTCGAGGTCGCCGGCTTCGTCGCTGATGCCGCAGGCGCGAGCGTGGGCGTACTGGACGTACGGCGCGCTCTGCCCCTCGAAGTCCAGGGCGTCCTCCCAGTCGAACGTGATGGCTTTCGTGGGCTGCTTGGAAACGATGTCGTAGCGCACCGCGCCGATGCCGACCTGGCGGGCGATGCGTTCGACGTCCTCGTCGGTGAGGTCGTCGCCGCGGATGCGGTCGCCCAGCCGGGAGCGCACGGCGTCCTCGGCGCGATTGACGGCCTCGTCCAGCAGGTCGTCCATGTCCACGCCCGTTCCCTGGCGGGTGCTCATGGACTCCCCGCCCGGGAGGTTCACCCACGCGTAGAACACCGCTTCGAGCTGGTCCGTGTCGTTGCCGAGGATGTCCAGAGCGGCCTCGAGCTTGTTCGCGTGCAGTTCCTGGTCTTCGCCGAGCACGGTGATGGCGGAGTCGAAGGTGTCGAACTTCCACTCGTGGTGCGCGAGGTCCCGGGTGGTGTACAGGGTGGTGTCGTCCGACCGCAGGAAGACGAACGACTGCTCGATGTCCCAGTCGTCGAGGTCGAGTTGCCACGCGCCCTCCTCTTTGAACGCGTACTCGGAGCCCTGGAGGCGGTCGACGACCTCGTGCGTGGAGCCGTCGCGGAGGAACCGCGTCTCCTTGACGAACTCGTCGAACTCCGCGGGCAGGCGGCCGAGCGTCTCTTGCATGCCGCCGAGCACGGTGTCGACGACCTCGCTGGTGCGCTCGAGGGTGTCCTCGTCGCCCTCGTCGAGGCCCTCGATGATGGACGCGATTTCGGCTTCGGCTTCCTCGACGGCCTCCGGGTCGCCTTCCTCGAGGAACTCGTTGCCCTTGCGGTAGTACCGCACGAAATCGTAGTCGGGTTTGTCCCGCTCCGGCTCTGGCAGCTCGGACTCGTCGAACGTCTCGTAGGCCCACGTGAACACAGCCATCTGGCGCCCGGCGTCGTTGACGTAGTACTCTTTGGTGACGTCGTATCCGGCGAAGTCGAGGATGCGGGCGAGCGCGTCACCCAGAATCGGGTTGCGTGCGCGGCCGACGTGGACGGGCCCGGTCGGGTTCGCGCTCGTGTGCTCGACGACGACGGACTCGCCGGAGTCCGGGAGCCGCCCCCACTCGTCGGACTGCGCGTCCTCCAGTGTCCCCTGGAAGTACGCGTCGCTCGGCGTGAAGTTCACGTACGGGCCCTGCGTCGAGACGCCGGCGACGAGCTCCGCCCCGGAGAGGTCGATGGCGTCCGCGATCTCGCCGGCGACCTGCGGCGGCGGCGCCTGCGCGTCGCTGGCGAGTCGGAACGCCACGCTGGACGCGAGCACGGCGGGCACGTCCGCTGGCGGTTCCTCGATGCCGAGGTCCCCGGTCGGGTAGCCGAGGTCGTCGAGCGCGGCTTCGAGGGCCGCCTCGACTTCCCGGCGGAAAGCGATGAACATGTCCACCCGTTCTCGGCGCCGGCTAAAGGGATTTCCGAAGCGTGCGAGCCACAGTGCCGGACCTGCTATTTCGGGACGTGGCGGACCCGCTGCGTCCGGTGGCGGACCTGCTACTTCCCGAGGTAGAGGTCCCGAACCTTCTCGGAGTCGCGGATGGTGTCGGCGTCCGCCTCGAACTTGTTCTCGCCCATGTCGAGGGCGTACGCGCGGTCGGTCACTTCGAGCGCGGCCTTGACGTTCTGCTCGACCATCAGCACGGCCGTGCCGGATTCGCGGATGCTGTCGACGTGCTCGAACGCGCGCTCGATGAGTTTCGGCGCGAGACCCGCCGACGGCTCGTCGATGAGCAGCAGGTCGGGGTCGGGCATCAGCGCGCGCGCCATCGCGAGCATCTGGCGCTCCCCGCCGGACAGCGTCGCGGCGTCCTGGCCCTGGCGGTCGGCCAGCCGCGGGAACAACTCGAAGAGTTCCTGACGGCGTTCGGCCGGCCGGTCGGCGTGAATCGACCCGATGTCGAGGTTCTCCGCGACGGTCAGGTTGGGGAAGACGTTCTGGGCCTGCGGGACGTACGCCACGCCGTTGGGCACCATCTCGTTGGAGTCGAGGTCGCTGAAGTCCTGTTGTCCCATCCGGATGGTGCCGGCCCACAGCGGGAGCTGGCGGAACAGCGCCCGCATCAGCGTGGACTTCCCGGCGCCGTTCGGCCCGAACACGAGCACGACCTCGTCGTCTTGCACGTCGATGTCGACGCCGTACAGCACCTGGAGGTCTCCGTACCCGGTCTCGACGCCGCGCGCCGAGAACAGGGCGTCGTCGTACCGGCGGATGGACGCGATGTCGCTCATCGGTCCACCCCGCCGAGGTAGGCTTCGACGACGCGCTCGTCGTCCTGCACGATGTCGGGCGGGCCGGACGCGAGCGTCTGGCCGTTGTGCATCACGACGACGCGGTCGCAGTTCTCCATGACGACGTCCATGTCGTGTTCGATGAACAGGATTGTCCGCCCGCGGTCGTTCAACTCTCGCAGTCGCGCGAGCAGGTCGTCCGTCAGCGACGGATTGACGCCCGCGACGGGTTCGTCGAGCATGATGATCTCGGGGTCCAGCATCAGCACGCGGCCGAGTTCGAGGAGTTTCCGCTGGCCGCCGGAGAGGCCGCTTGCGTACTCGTCGGCGAGGTGGTCGAGTTCGAGGAACTCGAGGGTGTCGTCGACGCGCGCCTGGACGTCGGCCTCCTCCTCGCGGATGGTGCCGGGCCGGAGGAGCGCGCCGAGCGCGCGCTCGCCGGTCTGGTGTCTGGCGGCGAACGCCATGTTCTCGCGGACGGTCATCCCGCGGAACGTCTTCGGCGTCTGGAACGTCCGCCCGACGCCGCGGCGCGCGACCGTCGTCGGCGACAGCCCCTGGATCTCCTCGCCGTCCAGGCGGACCGCGCCGCCGTCGACGTCGTAGACGCCGGTGATGCAGTTGAACAGCGTCGACTTCCCGGCGCCGTTCGGGCCGATGAGCCCCGTAATCGACGCCTCCTCGACGCCGAACGAGACGCCGTCGACGGCGACCAGGCCGCCGAACCGCTTCACGACGCCGTCGACTTCCAGGAGGTCCGCCGACGCAGCCGCGTCGCCGGAGTTGCCGTCGGCGGGTGTCTGGTTCGGACTCATGTCAGTCCTCCTCCTCCCCGAGCGCCTGGATTTCCGCCGGGTCGCCGAACAGGCCCTCCGGCCGGAACCGGATGACGAGCACGAACAGCACGCCGATGACGACGAACCGCATGCTCGGGATGAACGACGGGTTGTTCGGCAGCGGCCCGAACAGCGCGGGCAGCACGCCGCTGAGCGCCTCCGGGAGCGTCGACTGTATCCAGTTGTACGCTGTCGTGATGAACCGCGTGGACTCCTCGAAGGCGATCACGAGGAACGCGCCGGCGACGGCGCCCGTGTTCGAGGCCGCGCCGCCGAGCAGCATCGCCGCGTACACGGTGAACGTCACGTGGGGGACGAACTGCGCGGTCACGACGCTGCCGAGGTAGTGGGCGTAGATGCCGCCCGCGAACCCGGCGATCATGCCGCCGATGACGAACGACTTCAGTTTCACGGCGTTGGTGTCCTTGCCCAGCGTCTTCGCGGCGGCCTCGCTCTCCCGGACGCCCTTCAGCAGTCTGCCGAACGGCGCGTTCACGAGACGTTCGAGGACGAGATACGTCACGAGCAGGCTGAGCGCGGCGAACGCGAGGTACGCCAGCTGCCACTCGTCGGCCGTCAGCATCGCCCGCCCGGGCTTCGGCACGCTGTTCATGCCGAACGACCCGTTGGTCAGCCACGCCTCGTTGACGAGCACGTCGCTGAACACGCCCGCGAGCGCGAACGTCGCGATGGCGAGGTAGTGCGTGCCGAGCCGGACGCTCGTCAACCCGATGAGGAACGCCAGCACGCCGCCGACCAGCGCGGCGGCGGCGAGGCTCACGGGGAACCCGAGCGGCATCGGGAGGTTGAGCCAGATCTCGTAGCTCGCGTTCGTCACCGTCGACGGCGGCGGCATCGTCACGATGGCCGACGCGTACGCGCCCGCCGCGAAGAACGCGACGTGTCCGAAGTTCAACAGCCCCGTGTAGCCGTAGTGGACGTTCAGCCCGAGCGTGAGCAGGCCGTAGATGCAGCCGATTGTCGCGACGGCGACGAGGAACGACGCCCACCCTGTCAGCAGCGCCATCAGAACTCACCTCCCCGGATGCCCTCCGGTCGCACCAGCAGCACGCCCACGAGGATGATGAAGGCGTACGCTCGCGTGTAGTTCGCGGACAGGTACGTCGACCCGAAGTTCATCGCGAGCCCGATGAAGAACGCGCCGAGCATCGCGCCGTAGGGCCGCCCGATGCCGCCCAGCAGCGTCGCCGCGAAGATGACGATGAGGTATTCGAAGCCGACGCCCGGCCGGAACGGCGCGAACAGGACCGCGTACAGCACGCCGGAGAGCGCGCCCGCCGCCGCCGAGATGAACCACGTCTGTCGGATGACGTTCGTGGTGTCGATGCCCGCGACCTCCGCCAGCGACCGGTTCCCGCTGGTCGCGCGCATGCGCTTGCCGAGCATCGTCCGCTGGAGCAGCAGGTGGATGAGCAGCATCGTCACCACACCCGCGACGACGACGCCCAGTTCGAGGTCCGTGAGTCGAACGCCGAAGTACTCCTGGCGGCGCATCAGTGGAATCGGGAGCTGTTTCGCGGACACCCCGATCCAGCCCTGCAGGAGGTTCCGGAGGATGAACGAGACGCCGATCGAGGTGATCAACAGCGGGAGCGCGCCGCGGTCGGAAATCGGCTCGAAGAACACCCGGGAGACGGCCACGCCGAGCAAGCCCACGAGGACGAGCGCGACGACGGCGGCCACGGGAAGCGGCAGCGACATCCCGAACACGCCGGCGGCGAGAAACACCGTCAGGTACGCGCCGTACGTGAGGAACTCGCCGTACGCGAAGTTGATGAACCGCGTCACGCCGTAGGAGAGCGTCAGGCCGACGGCGCCGACGGCGATGACGCTCCCCTCGATGAGGCCGAATACGACAGTCTGTAGGAGATTGTCGAAAACCATGCTAGAGGGACTGTGCGCTTAGAGTGCCTCTGGCGGCAGCCGTCCGGCTTCCGTCCACTCGCCGCCCTCCGCCTTCTTGATGGAGAACGGCGCGACGATGTCCCCGTTCTCGTCGAAGTTGATCGGGCCGACGAGCCCCTCGTAGTCGACGTCGGCGCCGCCCTCGATCGCCTCCGCGCCCTCGGTGTAACTGGTCACTTGCTGCTCGGGCGGCTTGGCGACGGTTGGAACGGCGTCCGCGACGTTCGGCCCGGTGATGTCGTCGCCGTTCGCGGCGACCTGCGTCATCGCGAGACCCATGACGTTCATCGCGTCGTACGTGTTCGTGGCGAACACTTTCCCGCCCTCGTCCCAGCCGGCGTACTCCGTGATGCTGTCGAAGAAGTCCTCGAGACGGCCGCCCTCCTGGGCCGGCTGGTAGGTCGCGGCGTTCAGTCCGAGCATGTCCTCTGTCACCTGGTTCTCGCTCTGGGAGAGGAAGTCCTGGTTGGTCTGGTCCTGGGTCGCGAACCAGTTGCCCTCGTAGCCCGCCTGGAAGCCGGCTTCCGTGATCTTGACGCTGTCCTCGACGGACGCGATGAGCACGCAGATCTCGGGGTCGGAGTCCATCATCGACTGGACCTCCGACGTGTACGAGGCCTTCCCGGTTCGGATGTCCATCGCCGTCGTGATGGTGCCACCGAACTCCTCGAAGGACGACCGCACTGGCTCCTTGAACGACTGGAACACCTCCTTGTCGCCGACCATCAGCGCCATCCGCTCGTAGTCCTGGATGGAGTTGTACTCCTGTTCGCGGGCGGCCTTCGCGATGGCGCGCCCCCCGAGGGAGTCCGAGGACACCGTCCGGAAGATGTAGTCGCCGCCGCGCGTGTCCAGCGACGTGGTGCCCGCGGTCGGCGTGATGACCGGGACTTCGTTCTCGACGAGCGTGTCGATGACCGCGGACATCGTGATGCTCGTCGGCCCGATGACGCCGTCCACGTTCTCGACGTTGACGAGGCGGTTCGTGGCCGACACGGACGCGTCGGGCGACGCTTCGGTGTCGCCCTGCACGATGGAGACTGTCCGGCCGTCGATGCCGCCCTGGTTGTTGATCTCCTCGGTCACCATCTGTACGACGGGCAGCACGTTCGCGCCGACCCACGCGTAGTCGCCGGAGAACGGCAGCAGCACACCGATTTTGAGGCCTCCCGAGTCGCCGCCCCCGCCGTCCTGTGTCGTCGTCGCCCCGCCGCCGCTATCGGTTGTCGTCGTTTCTTCGTCTTCGTCGTCCCCGCCGTCTCCTGTACATCCTGCCAGTCCAGCTACGCCGCCTACGGTCACTAGTCCTCCAGTCCGGGTGAGGAACGTTCGCCGTCCAATAGTCATGCTATTGCACCACATGTCGCGGGCGCAAAAGCATTTTGCCGAACGGTAATAATCGCCACGACCAGCCAGCCCGCAGTCAGTTTCCGCGTCGGTGTCGACCGACAGGTCAGCGCCCGTGACGGAATCGTCCGATTTGCGACCGTCGGCCCCCTTCGTTACCCGGGCCACCGTCGACCTGGTCAGATGTCCCGGCCGCCGTCGACTTCGAGCGCCGTCCCCGTGATCATGTCTGCGTCGTCGGACGCCAGGAACGCCGCCGCCTGCGCGATGTCGTCGGGTTCGGCAAGCCGGCCGAGCGGAATCGTCTCCGCCATGTCCTCGACGGTGAGTTCGCCGCTCGCGAACTCCGGGAGCATGTTCGTGTCCGTGGCGACCGGACAGATGGCGTTGACGCGGATGCCGTCGCCCGCGAGTTCGTAGGCGAGTTGCTTCGTGAGCGTGATCATCCCGCCCTTCGACGCGCAGTACGCCGACAGGCCGGTCCGCGGCCGGATGCCGGCCGTCGACGCCGTGTTCAGGATGACGCCGCCGCCCTGCTCGCGCATGTGCGGCACCGCGTACTTCGCGCCGAGAAACGCGCTCTTCAGATTCACGTCCTGGATGGCGTCCCAGGTCTCCTCGGTCACGTCCTCGACCGGCGTCGACTCCTGGGGGATACCGGCGTTGTTGTGGAGGACGTCGATGCGCCCGAACTCGTCGACGGTCCGCTCGACGAACGCCTCGACGTCGTCGGCGTCCGAGACGTCGGCGCGAACGGCGATTGCCTCGCCGCCGTCGGCCTCGATGCCCTCGGCGGTTTCGGTGGCTGCGTCCTCGTCCAGGTCCACGACGACCACTGACGCTCCGCGCTCCGCGAACAGTTCGGCCGTTGACTGCCCCATTCCCGCGCCCGCACCCGTGACGGCGACCACTTTGTCTCGTACTGTCATGGCGGACTAGAGGGAGACGGCGACCAAAAGTGTGGGAGACCGCGTCAAAGTGGGGTGAATGGATTGGGAGCGTGAACGGACGGTGAACGGGTTGGGGTGCGTGAACGGACGGTGAACGGGTTGGGGTGCGTGAACGGACGGTGAATGGATCGCGGTTACCGCCCCAGCTGGCCCGGAAGCCGTCCGTGGCTGTCGGGGCCGTACTACGCGGCGTCAGGCGCCCGGGAGATCGTCGCCTTCACCGGATTCGAGGTTGACCGCGACGTTCTTCGACTGCAGGTACGAGTCCAGCGCCTCCAGTCCCTTCTCGCGGCCGATGCCGGACTTCTTGTACCCGCCGAACGGCGTCTGGTTCGTGTCGCCGAACCACTTGTTGACGTAGACGTTCCCGGCTTCGAGGCGCTGCGCGGCGCGGTGAGCGCGGCGCACGTCGTTGGTGAACACGCCCGCGACGAGGCCGTAGGCCACGTCGTTGCCGATTTCGATCGGGTCCTCGTCGTCGCTGTAGGGGATGACGGTGAGGACGGGCCCGAAAATCTCCTCCTGGGCGACCCGCATGCCGTTGTCGACGTCCGTGAGGACTGTCGGCTCGAAGAAGTAGCCGTCCCGGTCGGGCGCCTCGCCGCCCGCGGCGAGCGTCGCGCCCTCCTCGACGCCGACCTCCACGTAGTCTCGCACGCGCTCGAAGTGCTGCTCGCTGTTCAGCGGCCCCATGTCCGGGTCGTCGGCGCCCGGTCCGAGGTCGTAGGCGTTCGCGCGGTCGACGATGCGCTCGACGAACTCCTCGTAGTGGTCCTCGTGGACGATTGCGCGGTCGGCCGCCGAACACACCTGGCCGGCGTTCGTGAAGATGCCCTGGTCGACCCACGACACCGCCTCCTCGACGTCCGCGTCCGGGTAGACGATTGCGGGGTTCTTTCCGCCGAGTTCGAGGGTGACGGGCGTGATGTTGCCTGCCGCCGCCTGCATGACCTGCTGGCCTGTCGTCACGCTCCCCGTGAACGTTATCGTGTCCACGTCCGCGTGGCCGGTCAGCGCCGCGCCCGTCTCACCCCCGCCGGAGACGACGTTGACCGCCGACTCCGGAACGCCCGCCTCGAAGCACAGTTCCGCGAGGCGGTACGCCGACAGGGGCGTGGTCGGCGCGGGCTTCACGACCGCCGTGTTCCCGGCCGCCAGCGCCGGTGCGACGCCGCGAGCGAACAGGTTCCCGGGGAAGTTCCACGGGATAATCTGGGCGGACACCCCGTAGGGCTCCCGGACGGTGAAGTCCACCTGGCCGGTGCCGACGGGCACGGACCGCCCCTCGAGTTTGTCCGCCGCGCCCGCGTAGTACTCGAAGTAGCGGGCCGCGCTCGTGAGGTCCGAGCGGGCCTGCGAGCGCGGTTTCCCCTGGTCGCGCGACTCGACGTCGGCGAGGTCGTCGACGTGCTCGCGGATGCGGTCCGCGACCCGGTACAGCGTCCGGCCGCGCTCGACGGGGTCGGTGTCCCGCCAGTCCGGGAACGCTGATGACGCCGCCGCCACCGCGCTGTCGACGTCCGCTGCGTCTGCGACCGCGACCTCGGCGAACGCCTCGCCGGTCGCCGGGTCGACGGTCTCGCGATACTCGCCGCTCGACGGCTCGACGCGCTCGCCGTCGATGAGGAGGTCGTATCGCTCCCTCGTGGTTGATCGGCTCATACTGTGCCCAACCCGCCCGACGTACTTGGTACCTCGTCTCGTGGCAACCACCGTTCACACCCGTTTCGCAAATTTCGCCGCAAACGGTCTGCTGTGGTCCAATATCGCGGGGTTCGTGGGGTAAAATCCGGGAGTGTAATGTACCGTTACGTGTACAGGCCGAACAGATGAGCCGCTGGCTGCAGTCGATCTCCGTCCTCGGCGCGGTTCTCATCGCAGTCGCGCTCGGACGCGCGGCGTTCGACCTCGCCAGCGGCGGCGCGCACCCGGCCGGCGTCGTCGACTTCGCGCTGTTGAGCCTGCCGGGACTCGTCCTGTGGTATCTCACCCACTGGCTGCCGAACTCGGAGTTCGACCCGGACCTCTATCCCCGGGTGCTGGCGTGGTGTCTCGGCGGCGTCGGCGCCATGTTCGCGTTCACCCTCCTGCGCGTGGCCCACCCGGGCGTGGACGTGGACTGGTCGCTGGGCACGCAGGCCATCGCCGTCGCTCTCGGCTCCGTCGGCGGCCTCGCCATCGGCATCCGGGAAGCGGAGGCGGAGACGCGCGCGGACGAACTGCAGCGCCAGAACGAACGCCTCGACGAGTTCACGAGCATCGTCAGCCACGACCTCCGGACCCCCTTGAACGTCGCGGATGGCCGCCTCCAGCTCGCGCGCGGGGAGGTCGACAACGAAAACCTCCAGGACGTCGCCGACGCGCACGACCGCATGGCGGACCTCATCGACGACCTGCTGTCGCTGGCGCGACAGGGCGAGTCCATCGACGACCCCGAAGCGGTCGCGCTCCCGGACCTCGTCGAGGAGTGCTGGGCGGGCGTCTCGACTGCCGACGCGACCGTCGAGACGACCGCGGACTGCGTCGTGGTCGCCGACAGGTCCCGCCTCCGGCAGCTCCTCGAGAACCTCCTCCGGAATGCGGTGGAGCACGGTGGTGACGGCGTCTCTGTCACGGTCGGTCCGCTGGACGCCGGCGACGGCTTCTACGTCGCGGACGACGGTCCGGGCATCCCGGACGAAGACAGGGAGACTGTCCTCGAGCACGGGTACTCATCGGCCCGGAACGGCACCGGCTTCGGCCTCGCTATCGTCGACCGAATCAGCGACGCCCACGGGTGGACGCTGGCGGTCACGGACAGCGAGGACGGCGGCGCGCGCTTCGAGTTCTCGGACGTCGCGTTCGCGGATCGGCGCGACTGACGGAGCGTCCACCTCTTCGCCCGCCGGCGGTAGCGCCACGCTTTTCCACGCGCTGCCCGAATCCGGGGGTATGCCGAAGCAGGTGGACGACCCGGACTACCACCACGAGAACCACACCGCCGCGCAGACCTGCGGGTGGACGGCGAACGCGCTCCGCGGCGAGGGCACCTGCTACAAGCACGCCTTCTACGGGATCCGGTCGCATCGCTGCATCCAGATGACGCCGGTCGTGCGGTGCAACGAGCGCTGCGTGTTCTGCTGGCGGGACCACGCCGGCCACACGTACGAACTCGACGGCGTCGAGTGGGACGACCCGGAGGCGGTGGTGGACGCATCGATTTCGCTCCAGAAGAAACTGCTCTCGGGGTTCGGCGGCAACGACGAGGTCCCCAGAGCGCGCTTCGACGAGGCGATGGAACCGCGTCACGTCGCCATCTCGCTGGACGGCGAACCCACCCTGTACCCGTACTTGCCGGAGTTGCTGGAGGCGTTCCACGACCGCGGCCTGACAACGTTTCTGGTGTCGAACGGCACGCGCCCCGAGGTGCTGGCGGAGTGCGACCCGACGCAGTTGTACGTGTCCGTTGACGCGCCGGAGCGCGCGACGTTCGACGACGTGGTCGGCGCGACGGAGGACGACGCGTGGGAGAAACTCGTCGACACGATGGACGTGCTCTACGAGAAGGACGAGACGCGGACCGTCCTGCGGACGACGCTGGTCGGCGGGGAGAACATGGCGAACCCCGACTGGTACGCGGGGTTCTACGACCGCGCGGACCCGGACTTCGTGGAACTGAAAGCGTACATGCACGTCGGCGACTCCAGGGACCGCCTCGACCGCGAGGCGATGCCCGACCACGAGGACGTTCTGGCGTTCGCCGAGGCCGTGCAGACGAACATGCCCGACCACACCGTCCTCAAGGACCAGGAAGTCTCCCGCGTTGCGTTGCTCGCCCGCGACCACGACACCTGGGTGCCGAAACTCGAAGCAGACTCGGAGTTCTGGGCGGACGCGACTGCGGACTAACGTCGCCGCTCCAACCCGCTCCCAATTACGGAACGCATTCCACATCCGGTATTCTTATGCGGGGCGCTGTAGTACTCCCAGCTATGTCGCAAGCCACGGGCACGCGCGAGGTCGGGTTCGACGAGCTCGCCGTACTGAAACTGCTCGCGCTCGACGGCGCGCGCCGCGGCGAAGTCAAGGTCTCCTGCGGGGACCTCGCGGACCGCCTCGACGCCTCGAACCAGACGGCCTCCCGGCGCCTGCAGGCGCTCGAGGAGTCCGAACTGGTGGAGCGCGACCTCGTCAACGACGGCCAGTGGGTCGCCATCACGGCCACCGGCGAGCGCACGCTCGAACGCGAGTACGAGGACTACCGGCGCATCTTCGAGGACGCCGGCGAACTCGACCTCACCGGCACCGTCACCAGCGGTATGGGCGAGGGCCGCCACTACATCAGCCTCCCCGGCTACATGCGGCAGTTCGAGGCGAAACTCGGCTACGAGCCGTACCTCGGTACGCTGAACGTCGAACTCGACCAGGAGAGCCAGCGCGCTCGCTCCGCGCTGGAGGCGATGGACGGCGTCCGTATCGAGGGGTGGGAGGACGAGGAACGCACGTACGGCCCGGCGACCTGTTACCCAGCGGCCGTCGAGAACGACGACGGCAAAACGTTCTCGCCCGTCCACGTCATCGTCCCGGACCGGACCCACCACGACGAGAGCCAGGCGGAACTCATCGCGCCCGAGAAACTCCGCGAGGAACTGGGACTGCTGGACGACGACGAGGTGACCATCCATGTCGAAGAGCAGTAACGTCGCCCGCGTCGAGGCCGCCGTCGAGGCGTTCCGGGACGGCGACCCCGTGCTCGTCCACGACGCCGCCGACCGCGAAGGGGAAGTCGATCTCTTCTACCCCGCCGGCACCGTCACCCCCGACGCCGTCGCGCGCCTCCGGAACGACGCCGGCGGCCTCGTCTGCGTCGCGGTCTCCAGCGACGTCGCGGACGCCTTCGACCTCCCGCTGCTCGGCGACGTCATCGACCACCCGGTCGCCGACCACGGCCACCTCGGCTACGACGACCGCTCGTCGTTCTCGCTGCCCGTGAACCACCGCGACACGTACACCGGCATCACGGACGACGACCGCTCGCGCACAATTACGGAACTCGCTCGCGCGGCCGCGGACCCCGCGAGCGTCGACTTCGCGTCCGAGTTCCGCGCGCCCGGCCACGTCCACGTGCTCCGCGCCGCGCCGTCGCTCGCCGACCGGCAGGGCCACACGGAACTCGCCGTCGCGCTCGCCGACGCCGCCGGCCTCCCGCCCGCCGCCGTCGTCTGCGAGATGCTGGACGGCGAGACGGGCGGCGCGCTCTCTATCGCGGACGCCAAGGCGTACGCCGACCGCTACGGGTTCGCCTACGTCGAGGGCAGCGACCTGCTCGACGCGTTCGCCGACTCCGCCTGACAAACACCCAACAAAATACTCGTTCCGGGAGCACTTTTCCGGGGGACGCTGGAACAGCCACGCAATGGCAGACGCCCGCACCCGCGACGACGTTCCCGCCGACTATCGCTGGGACACTACCGTTATCTTCGACAGTGTCGACGACTGGGAGACCGCTTGCGAGGAGTACGCGGACGCAATCGCGGACTTCGGCGTCGAGGACGCGGTGACGCGAGACGCCGAGGCACTACTCGCTGCGCTCCAGTACCGCGACGACCTCCTGGAGATGGGGAGCCGGCTCCACGTGTACGCGAGCCTCCGCGCCTACGAGGCCGTCTCGGACGACGACGCCCAGGCCCGCGTCCGTCGAGTCAAGGCGCTGCACGCTGACCGCGACGCCGCCGTCCAGCGACTGGAGACCCGCCTCCGGGACGCGGACCGCGAGCGCGTCGACTCTCTTCTCGCGGCCGACGACCGCTTCCGGCACTACGAGCACTACGTGGACGACGTGTACCGCCGGGACGACTACACCCTCGAACCCGCGGCAACAGACGCACTCGCAGCGCTCGAAGAGAGTCTCGACGCGCCCGCCCGAACGCTCCGAACGCTCGCCGACCAGCAGTTCGAACCGCCGACCGTCGACGGCCCTGATGGCGAGGACGTACGACTCACCCGACAGCGACGCAACGAGGCGCTCACCGACCCCGACCGCGCGTACCGCCAGCGCGTCTACGAAGCATACCGAGACGCGCTCCGCGGTCACCGTGCGGTCGCCGCGCAGGCCTACACCGACCTTCTAAACCGCCACTCGGCGGAAGCCACCCTCCGCGGCTACGAAACCACCGCCGACGAGTCACTCGACGCCCTGGTACCCGCTGCCGTCCGCGAGACGCTGACCGATGGCGTCCTCGCGAACAAGGCGGCGTTCGCCCAACCCTACGCCCATCGCCGCGACCGCATCGGCGTCGACCAGTTGCGGCCCTGGGACCTGCGTGCACCGCTCTCCGACGCCGACGCGCCAGCGGTGCCCTACGACCGTGCGGTAGAAACCGTCGTCGACGCCGTCGCACCGCTCGGTGACGCCTACCAGCAGCGACTCGCCGCGTTCCTCGACCGGCGGCGGGTCGACGTGCGACCGACCGCAGACAAGCGCCAGACGCCTGCGGTGATGTTCGGGAGCAACGGCACCGAAGCCTTCGTCCACCTGAACTACCAGTCGGACCTGGAGTCGCTGTTCTACCTGGTCCACGAACTCGGCCACGCGATGCACTACGAACTGGCGCGGGAGGCCCAGCCGGCGCCCTACCGCCGCCTCGCCTGGTACGCCGGTGAACTCCCGAGCTTCCTCCACGAGGTGCTGCTCGCGCGCCACCTGCTCGACACGGACTGGATTCCGGACGGCGCCGTCCTCGATACAGTCGTCGGCCGACTCACCCCGCTCCCGGCCGCTCGCGGCGCCGAGTTCACGCACCGCGTCGTCGCCGACGTTGAGGCCGCTGAGTCGCCGTCGGCCGACGACCTGGACCAGCACTTTCGGGAGACGGGCGACGCCTACTTCGACCACGTCACATTCACCGAGCGCGACGGTCACCGTTGGCAGGCACTCAACCTCGACCGCAACCCCTTCCACGCGTACTACTACGCCATCGGGCGAACAGCCGCCCTCGCGGCAGCCAACAACCTCCGGGACGGAACCATCGCGACGGCGGACTACCGCGAGTTCCTCCGTGCTGGCGACTCCGAGTACTCGATGGACCTGCTCGCCTCGCTGGGCGTCGACCTTGAATCAGACGCCACCGTCGAGACGGCCGGGGCGGAGTACGGACGACTCGTGAACGCACTCGTCGAATAGGTGTGTCGAGTGTCGAACCCCTTTGGCCCGTCTGCTGAACGTCCCCGAGAGTCCGTCCCCGTGGGACGGCGAGGGTGGCTCCAGTAGCCATCTGCGGGCTGCTGGACGCATTCGCGTAGCGTCAGTTCTTTCTCCGTCACTGCAACACGGCTATGATATGCCCTCCAGACGACAGGTTCTGCGATCGCTCGGCGCCGCCGGCGCGGCCGCGGTCGCCGGGTGCCAGCAGGGAGACAGCGAGCAGACCGGCCGGGTGACCAGACGGACAGCGGGGGTCGAGGTGGGGACCGACGACGGCACGGCGTGGCGGACAGTCGCGACTGCGACGTTCGACCCGGTAGACGCGTCGCTACGCGTCGAGTACGACTCCGAATACGCGACCGTCGACGAGGCGGCCGCGGCGCTCGTCGTCGCCGACTACGACCGACTCACGGAGCAGTTCCGGGACGCGCGCTACGGTTCTCACAGTCCGCCCGAGTGACCGGAACCGCGTCGTGCGAGCGGCTGCCGAGCCGGCCGACTTCCGGCAGGTGGTGGCCGGGGAGACGATTGCGTTCGTCTCGTACGTCGAGGACGCCGGGACGGAAGACGTCGGGGTCGAGCGCGACGACGGACGGGAACTCGCGGCGGCGTCGCTGACCACTCGCACCGTCGACGCGAGCGGTCAGTCGTCGGCGACGGCGGGGGCGCCGGCCTGGTCGCGGGTCTGGTCGTAGCCGTGGCCCGAGAGCGCCATCGCGAACAGGACGAGTGGGGAGAGGAAGCCGAAGAAGTAGAACGGCACGAACTCCCAGGACGTCGAGAACTGGAGGACGCCCGCCATGTAGACGGCGCCGGCGTGCCACGGGAACAGCGGCCCGGTGGGGGTGCCGGCGGCCTCGACGGCGCGCGAGAGGTCCGTCTCGTCGAGGCCGTACTCCTCGTAGAGGCTGCGGAGGCTCATCCCGGGGACGACGATGCTCATGTACTGCTGGGCGGAGAACGCGTTGGTCACCATCGCGGAGAGGCCGGTGCCGGCGACCAGCGACCCGGGCGACCAGACCGCGCTCGTGAGGTGGTGCGCGAGCGTCGCGAGGATGCCGGTGCGTTCGAGCAGGCCGCCGAGCGCGAGCGCGGCGACGACGACGGAGATGGTCCACGCGGACCCGGCGATGCCGCCCGTCGAGAGCAGGCCGTTGACGAGTTCGCTGCCCGTCTCGGGGCTGGTGCCGTTCAGGAAGACGTCCCACGCGGTGGTGAACGTCGCGCCCTGTGCGAGAATCGTCGTGAACGCGCCGGCGAAGATGCCGGCGACCAGCGACGGCAGCGGCGGGTAGCCGCGGACCGCGAGGCCGAACGTGACGACCAGCGGCAGGAAGACGAGCGGGCCGAGCGCGTACGAGTTCGCGAGCGGGTCGCTGATGGCGGCGACGTTGGCGCCGGCGTCCGCGACCGCCCACACCCCGAGCGCGGCGTACGCGAGCACGGAGAGGCCGAACGCGATGGCGGTGCCGGTGCGCATCGCGTTGATGTGGGCGTAGAGCCCGGAGTTGGTGACGGCGGCGGCGAGGTTCGTGGTGTCCGACAGCGGGCTCTGCTTGTCGCCGGCGTACGCGCCGGAGACGATGGCGCCGCCGGTCATCGCGGCGGAGACGCCGAGACCGTTCCCGATGCCGATGAACGCGACGCCGAGCGTGCCGACGGTGGTCCACGACGACCCGATGGCGAACGCGACGACGGCCGACAGCACGGCCGTGGCGGGCAGGAAGACGGTCGGGGAGAGCGCGCCGAGGCCGTAGTACATCAGGCCGGGGATGGTGCCGGCGCTGGTCCACGTGGCGATGAGGCCGTAGATGACGAACAGGATGAGAATCGCCTGCAGCCCCATGCGGAGGCCGCTGGCGGCGGCGTCGTAGACGCCGTCCCAGTCGTAGCCGAGGTGGTAGCGGGCGAACAGCCCGGTGAACGCGATGCTCCAGAGCAGCGGTGCGTGTGGCGCGAGGTCGAGGTAGCCGGAGCCGACGCCGAGTGCGACGACGACCGCGGCGACCGGCACGAGCGCCGCGACGAGGCTGGGTCGCTTCGCCTCGTCGATGTCCTCGTACGTGAGGGCAGTGTAGTCGCTCATCGCCTCGTTGTAATTCTCTACGGTAATTAAGCACCTTGGTTAGATTATTATAGGACATTCGTACCGCTTCTCGAAACAGGTGGCAAAAGCTGCCCGTACCGTCACTCGTGGTTTTATCACGCGGCCGTTCCTCCCTTCGAGTATGGTCAGCTTCGACGAGATGGACGTCGACACGATCTGGATGAACGGCGACTTCGTGGACTGGGAGGACGCGCAAGTCCACGTCCTCTCGCACGCGCTCCACTACGGCAGCGGCGTCTTCGAGGGCGTCCGCGCCTACGACACCGACAACGGCCCCGCCATCTTCCGGTGGGAGGAACACCTCGACCGCCTCTACGAATCCTGCAAGCCGTACGACCTCGACATCCCCTTCGACCGCGAGGAACTCACGGAGGCGACCGTCGAACTTCTGGACCGTCAGGACCTCGCGTCAGGCTACATCCGCCCGATCGCGTACTACGGCTACGACTCGCTCGGCGTCTCCCCGGGCGACTGCCCGACTGACGTCACCATCGCCGCGTGGCCGTGGGGCGCGTACCTCGGCGAGGACGCCCTCGAGAACGGCGTCGAAGTCATGGTCTCGTCGTGGCGCAAGCACTCCTCCAGCCAGATTCCCACGAACGCCAAGACCACCGGCCTCTACGTCAACAGCATGCTCGCCGGCGAGGAAGCCCGCCGCAACGGCTTCGTCGAAGCGATCGTCCTCAACAAGGAGGGCAACGTCGCGGAAGGCCCCGGCGAGAACCTCTTCCTGGTGCGCGACGGCGAACTCTACACGCCCGGGCTCTCGGAGTCCATCCTCGACGGCATCACCCGCGACACCGTCATCTCGCTCGCCGAGGAACGCGGGTACACCGTCCACGACAACGTATCCATCTCCCGCGGCGAACTCAACACCGCCGACGAACTGTTCTTCACCGGCAGCGCCGCGGAAGTCACGCCGATCCGGCAGGTCGACAACGTCGAAATCGGGAACGGCGGCCGCGGCCCCATCACCGAGGAACTCCAGTCGGCGTTCTTCGACCTCGTCGAGACCGGCGACCGCGAAGAGTGGTTCCACTACGTCTGAACGAAACGGCACTGGAATCCGCTGACGGCCGCCGGACGAAATTGGATCCTGTGATTACTGCTCCCGTCGTCGCGCCCTGAACTGGCTGCTCGCTCAGTCCTCGCTTTCGACGATTTCCCCGGGAATCTTCCGGTCGTTCTCCCCGAAGCCGGCGGAGAGCACGCGCGTCAGCGCGTCCTCCACGCTCTCGTCGGTCTCCGTGATGTCCTCGGGTTCCATCTCTAACACGTACCCGGACGTGATGTTCGGCGACGTCGGCATGAACACGACTTCTCGGCCGTCATCGGTCGTCTTCCCGGTCTTGAACGCGGTCAACCGCATCCCCGGCAACGGCTCGAGCTTCACGGGCTTCTGGAACTCGTCGGTACTCCCCGAGAGCACCGTCTCCACGGCCATCTTCGAGGCGTTGTAGATGATGCGCAACCCCGGTAACTTGTTGATGAGGTCGTCGATGACGCCCTCGATGATGCTCCCGATGGCCGTCCGCATCATGTACCCGACGGCGAACACCACCAGCACGAACAGCAACAGCAAGAAGACGACGCGCGCCACCGGGTTCGAGATCGTCTGTTCGAGGACCGCGATCGACACGATCCGCGCGTAGATCCAGTAGATGACGTAGAACGTGACGAGAATCGGCGCCAGGACGATGAGTCCGCTCCCGAAGTCCCGCTTCCACGAGGCCATACCGTTAGCATTTGAACGCCGACGTATATGGATTTCGAGGCAACGCGCGCTCCAGCGGGCCGCCGCGTCGCCCATGCTACTGTCAGCCTACCGACCGAGCACGGCCCGCAGCGCGAACAGCATGTTCTCCTTGCGCTCCATCGCGCGCCGGTAGAAGTACGAGAACCACTTGTTCCCGTACGGGATGTACTGCCAGACCTCCACGCCGTCGGCCGCGAGTTCGTACTGCGCGTCGTCGCGCACCCCCATCAGCATCTGCACCTCGTAGTCCGTTCCGAACTCGTCGTGCAGGTCGCGGGCGAGGCTGATCATCTCCGGGTCGTGGCTGCCCACCGCCACGCCGTCGTCGAACTCCCGGAACATGTACCGCAGGTAGTTGCGGTACGCCTCGTTCACGCGCGCCTTGTCCTTGTACGCAATCTCCTTCGGTTCGTCGTACGCGCCCTTCACGAGACGGACCTTCCCCGGGAGGTCGGCGAGCCGTTCCAGGTCCGCCTCCGTGCGCTTCAGATTCGCCTGGACGCAGACGCCCACGCCGCCCCCGTACTCAGTCGTCAGGTCCTCGTACACGTCCAGCGTGGCGTCCGTCGTCTCGTGGTCCTCCATGTCCACCCACGTGAACACGTCGTGCTCGTCGGCGACGGCCGCGATGTCCGTGAGATTCTCCGCGAACACGTCGTCGCCGACGTCCAGCCCGATCTGGGACGGCTTCACCGAGATACAGGCGTCCAGGTCGCTCTGGCCGATGTCCCGCACGAGGTTCTCGTAGGCCGCGGCGTCGTCGTCGGCCGGCGGGCGCTCCTCGTAGTGCTCGCCGAGCAGGTTCAGAATCGCGCTCACGCCGCGCTCGTTGAGCTCCTCGACGTGCTCGAGCGCCTCCGCCGGCGATTCACCCGCGACGAAGTTGTTCGCGATGGGCGGTATCATACGTCTGACTCTGGCGTCACGTTCCTTAAACGGGTCGCCTTCCATGGTCTCCCTCCGACCGCAACCCCGGACTCCTGTACAGTAGCCGACCAGATCCGGCACCTCGGAGCGCTCCGGCGGGACGCGCGCGCCGTCCATCGATGCCCCGTCGCCGACACCGCAGAACCCCCGGGTTTTTGCCCGGGCCGTGTCCACTCCACGCCATGTCTCTGGCAGCGACGGTCGCAATCGCAGTCTGGGTGATGCTCCCCGCCTACGTCCCCAACAACGTCGCGGTGGTCGCCGGCGGCGGCCGCCCCATCGACGGCGGCCGCACCTGGGGCGACAAACGCCTCCTCGGCGACGGCAAAACCTGGCGCGGCACCGCTGCCGGCACCCTCGCCGGCATCGCACTCGCTGTCGTCCTCAACGCCATCAATCCCGGCGCCACCGACTTCCTCGGCGTCTCCCTCCCCAGGTTCCCGCCCGCAGCCATGGTCGCGCTCGCGTTCGGCGCGATGCTCGGCGACATCCTCGCGTCCTTCCTCAAACGCCGCACCGGCCGCCAACGCGGCGCCGCCTTCCCCCTCGTCGACCAGCTCGACTTCGTCGTCGTCGCCCTCGCGCTCACCGCCGTCGCCGCCCCCGCCTGGTTCGCCGACACCTTCGCCCTCGACGTCGTCGTCGCCATCCTCGTCGTCACCCCGCTCCTGCACGTCCTCACCAACGGCATCGCCTACCTCCTCGGCCTCAAGGACGAGCCCTGGTAGTCAGAGCTCCTTCTCGTAGACGTACCCGTCGACGTCGAGGAACTCGTCGTGGTGGTCGTCGACGCGCTCGAACCCCCTGGACTCGTAGAAGCCCATCGCGTCGTCGTTGTCCGCCATCACGACGAGGTCGATAGCGCCGTAGCCCGCGTCTCGCGCGTCGCCCTCGACGCGCTCCAGCAACTGACTGCCGACGCCACGACCCTGGCTGTCGGGGCGGACGTACACCGCCCCGAGCGTGTAGCCGTCACTCGACGGCACGCCGCTGGCGTACCCGACGAGGTCACCGTCCGCGATGGCGACGAACGTTGTGCTGTCGCCGGTCCGGTACCGGTCCCGGAGGTCGTCCGGGTCGTAGTACTTCGCGAGGAAGTCTTCGACGGCGTCCGGCCCGACGATCGGGTCGTGGGCGTCGTGCCAGGCCGCCTCGGCGACGCGACGGACGGCGTCGGCGTCACTCGGGCGGGCTTCGCGGACGTGCATGGCGGTTCGTTCGCCAGACGGCAAAAAGTCGTTTTCCCCGCGCTCGCGCTCGCCGCTGCTGGCCGAGTCAGTCGTCACCGGTCGCTGGCGGCGTCAGTCGCCTGGGCTTTCACCGAGGGATCGCCACGCTGCAACTGCAGGATTCACATTCACGGGCCTCGTACGAGCACGCAATGGAACTCACTCGGTCGGTCGTCGAAGCGAAGGCCAACGAGTACCGCGACAACGCCCCGCTGTACGCCGTCGAACGCGACCACCTGGGGATGCTGCCCGACGCCTTCCAGTCGGGCGAGTTCGGCTACCGTGACGCCGAGTGGGTCGTCCGCTGGACGTTCCGCCGGCACCTCGGCGCGTACCCCGAGACCGAGCGCCGTGCCCACGAGGACGCGTTCGGCGACAACGACGAGTCCGCGATTCGGACGGCGCTCGCCGACGCGCTCGCGGCTGCTGACCCCGCAGATGCCGTGTCTCGCCTGACTGACCTGGACGGCGTCGACGTCCGGGTCGCGTCCGCGTTCCTGTTCTTCGCGGCTCCCGACGACTACGTCCCCATCGGCGAACGCGAGTGGACGGTTCTGCGCGACGCCGGCGTCCTGTCGCGGGCGTATCCCGACTCGCTGACGCCGTCCGCGTACGCCGACTACCTCGAGGCGTGCCGGTCGCTGACCGACCGCTTCGACTGCGACACGTGGACGCTCTACCGCGCGCTCTGGCAACTCGGCGCAGCCGAGGAGTGACGCCGTCGCCGCTGCTCGACTGCACGCAACGGCTCGACTGCACGCAATAGTTCGCTGACGCAATAGCTCGCAGACGCCACGGCTCGCCGACACCACGACTCGCCGGAAGAGACGGCTCGCCGGCGAGTCACCGCCGCAAACACCTGGTCCATCGGACAGACATCCTTTTTACCAGCGCGCCGCGTCGGCCGAATTGAGCCGACATGTCACGAACCGCCGGGCAGCGACCCCGGATGCGCAAGGTCGCTGTGCTCGTCGCTGTCGGCGGGTTCGCGGGCGCGAACCTCCGGCACATCATCTCGCTCGTCGTGCCGGGGCTCGGCGGCACGTTCACCGCGAACGTCCTCGGCTGTCTCGCGCTCGGGGTCCTCTCCTACGAGGCCGAACTCGTCGGCGTGCTCTCCGAAGAGACGTGGTACCTGGCCGCGACGGGCTTCCTCGGTTCACTGACGACGTACAGCACGTTCGCCCTGGAGACCGTCCAGGCGGCACCGATGCTCGGCGTTGCCAACGTGGCGGCGAACTACGCCGTCGGGTTCGCGGCGGTGCTCGTCGGTCGGCGCATCGTCCGCCGCGTCGCGGAGGAGCGCGAATGACGCCCGTTGACCCCGTGTATCTGGTCGGCGCGGGTGCCTCGGTCGGCGCGGTCCTCCGGTACGCCACGAGCCGGTATCTCGAGGGCGTGACCCAGGGGCGGCGGTTCACGTATGGAACGTTCGCGGTGAACGTCGTCGGCAGTTTCGCGCTCGGGCTCGTTACGTTTCTCGGTGCGGGCGACGCCGCCCTCCTCGCGATTGGTACCGGTGCCTGTGGGTCGTACACGACGTTCTCGTCGTTCTCAGTGGACACCGTCCGGCTCTGGGAGGCCGGCGACCGACTCCTCGCGGGCTGGTACGCGGCCGCGAACCTCCTCGGGGCGTTGTCCGGCATCGGCGCCGCCGCAGTGATCGCCGGGCTGTTGGTCTGAGGCCTTTCGAGCGTCGCCACCGCCCCGTCCGTTCCGTGCGCTTGCTGAAATCTCGCCCCGCGTCCACATGTCTGGCGGGCTAGACTTATTACGTCCCAATTCAGTGACACCATAGGATGCCACTCACTGACGTACTCGCCGCCGTCGCGTTCGGCCTCGAACAGGGAGAACTGATTGCGGTCGCCTTGTTCGGCGGCGGCGGCGTCGTCGCGCTCTGGTGGGGCGCAGTCAATTTCCGGGACGGCTACGCGATCTGGACCCACGAGCCCGTCGACGCCGTCGACGCTCGCAACGAGACCGGCGTCGTCGAGGTCACGGGCACCGCAAACCCCCTCGACGACACCATCGTTGCGCCGTACAGCCAGGAGTCGTGTCTCGCGCACGAGTACCGCACGAAACAACGCCAGAACGACGTGGGCGACGACGACGACACGCCCGACTGGCGCACCGTCGAACGAGGGTCGGACCGCGTCCCGTTCGTCGTCGAGGACGACACGGGCACCGTTCCGGTCGACCCCGAGGGCGCGGACATCTCCATGAGCGACACGGACTACAGTTCGAGCACGCGCACGAAGCGATTGGAGGGGCGACTCGACGTCGGCGAATCGGTCCACGTGTACGGATACCACCGCCAGGACGGCGACGGCGTGCTCGCCGACGAGGCGTTCCACGTCGGGGACGGGGAGGAGATCAACTTCCGCATCGCCGACACCAGCGGCGGGCGTGCCGTCCTCCGACTCCTCGCCAAGGGCGCCGGCGCCGTCGTCTTCGGCGGCGTCTTCGTCGGCGTCGCGGGCTACATCGCCGCGTCCGCCTGACGACCGGATTCCTTATACTGGGCCGGCACGCCCACTCAATCAATGTCGACCGACCACCTCGTCCGATTACTGCGGGACGCGGACGCCGTGAAGTTCGGGGAGTTCGAACTCTCGCACGGCGGCACGTCGAAGTACTACGTGGACAAGTACCTCTTCGAGACCGACCCCGACTGCCTGCGCGCCATCGCCGAGGCGTTCGCCGAGCGCGTCGACGCCGACACCAAACTCGGCGGCGTGGCGCTCGGCGGCGTCCCGCTGGCCGCCGCGACGGCCGTCGAAGCGGACGTCCCGTACGTCATCGCGCGCAAACAGACCAAGGAGTACGGCACCGGGAACCGCATCGAGGGCCGCCTCGAGGACGGCGAGGAGGTCGTCGTCGTGGAGGACATCGCGACCACCGGCCAGTCCGCCGTCGACGCGGTGGAGGCGCTCCGGGACGCGGGCGCCGTCGTGAACCGCGCGCTCCTGGTCGTGGACCGCGAGGAGGGCGGCCGCGAACTGCTCGCCGAGCACGGCGTCGAGATGGAGGCGCTCGTGTCCGCCAGCGACCTGCTGGACGCCCAGTAGACCAGCGACCTGCTGGACGTCGGTCGTTCAGCGACCTGCTGGACGCCCGGTCGACGCCCGCGGCTCCCGCAACTGTCTTGCCCAAGTACGCGCATTCCCCGAGCCAGGCCCGCCAGTATCCACGGATCATCCGTTCGCGGACCCGATGTTTCGGCCGGAACGACGACCGTAAGTAACCGAGTTTGTGGGTTTTTCCCACGCGAGAACTTTCGGGATATTCAAGTTTGTGGAAACGTGCGTAGGCGTATGAACCGAGCCGAGAAGGCCGCGCTCCAGTTGCAGGCGGTCGACGTGCTGCGCACGCTGAAGGAGACGCGGACGTACGACGAACTCTCCGCGGAGACTGGGCTCCCGGCCGGCGACCTCAACCGGTACGTGAACGGCCACGTGCTCCCGAGCGCCGAACGCGCCCGCGAGGTCGTGCAGGACGCCGGCGCCGACCTGCTGCGTGACGAACTCGAAGCCCGCGTCCGGATGGACGACGCCGGCTACATCGACAACTCGGAGGTCGTCTTTGACCAGTCGTTCCTCGAACTCGTCGCGCCGGTCGCCGCCGAGACGTTCGAGTTCGAACGCCCCGACGTCGTCCTCACCGCCGCGACGGACGGCATCACGCTCGCGGCCGCGCTGGCGTCGTACTACGGCGCACGCTGCGTCTACGCGAAGAAGTCCAAGGAGACCGCCGTCGAGGAGTTCATCGAGGCCCGCAAGCGCTTCGAGTCCGGCATCGAACTCACGTACTACCTGCCCGCGTCGGCGATCGACGGCGGCGAGACCGTCCTCGTCGTCGACGACCTCATTCGTTCGGGCGAGACCCAGGAGATCCTCCTGGACATCGCGGCCGCCGCCGACGCCGACGTCACCGGCGTGTTCGCGCTCATCGCCGTCGGCGACGAGGGCGTCGAGCGCGCCCGCGAACTCACGGACGCGCCGGTCGGCGCGCTCGCGGAACTCGACTGACGACCCGCCGCTCGTTCCGGCAGGAGGCCCACGTCCGGATCTTTCTCGTCTCCGATACGTCCCCGGCGGCCCATCCGCTGTTTGGCCCGATGGCTCGCCACAGCGAACCACCGAACCCGGAAATCCCGGCTATTCTATACACGTGCGTGCATCATACTCCGAACGACTGGCTACACACCACCACGAACTCCCAACGTGCATAACAACGCTTATGGAGGGTGTCTTTTTATGCCCGAACGTGCATTACAATGGGGCTCGCTGACTACTTCGCACTCGACGAACACGACACGGACGTCCGAACCGAGGTGCTCGCCGGCGTCACGACGTTCCTCACGATGTCCTACATCGTCGTCGTCAACCCGGCCATCCTCTCGGAAGCCATCCAGATAGACGGCATCAGTCCGGAACGCACGTTCCAGATGATCGCTGTCGTCACGCTCATCTCGGCTGCGACGGCGACGTTCGTCATGGCCGTCTACGCGAACCGGCCGTTCGCGCAAGCGCCCGGCCTCGGCCTGAACGCGTTCTTCGCGTTCACGGTCGTGATCGGCCTCGGTATCCCCTGGCAGACTGCGCTCGCCGCCGTCGTCGTGGAGGGCGTCATCTTCATCGCTCTCACCGCGGTCGGCGCCCGCGAGTACATCATCCGCCTGTTCCCCGAACCCGTGAAACTCGCGGTCGGCGCCGGTATCGGGCTGTTCCTCGCCATCATCGGCCTCGAGGAGATGCGCGTCGTCGTCGGCGACCCCGCGACGTTCGTCACGTTCAGCCCGGTGTTCGCCAGCGACCCGATTGCCATCCTGAGCGTCGTCGGCCTGTTCCTCACGCTCGCCCTCTACGCCCGGAACGTCCCGGGCAGCATCGTCATCGGCATCGTCGCCACGAGTCTGGCCGGCTACGCCGCGAAGGCACTCGGCTACGCCGCGTACTCCGCCGATACCGCGGCCGACGTCTACGGCGTCACCATGGCCGCGCCGATGTCGCTTGCGCCCGACGCGCCGGTGGTCTACGACGCCGCCAGCTACAACATCGCGCCGCTGGCCGGCGCGTTCATCACCGGCCTCCAGGACGTCCAGGGCGTCTCCTTCGCGCTCATCGTGTTCACGTTCTTCTTCGTGGACTTCTTCGACACCGCCGGGACCCTGACCGGCGTCGGCCAGGTCGCCGGCTTCCTCGACGAGGACGGCAACCTCCCCGACATGGACAAGCCGCTGATGGCCGACGCTATCGGCACCACGGTCGGTGGCATGCTCGGCACCTCGACGGTGACGACGTACATCGAATCCGCGACGGGCGTCGAGGAGGGCGGCCGCACTGGCCTCACCGCGCTCGTCGTCGCCGCCCTGTTCGTCGCGAGTCTCGCGGTCGTCCCGCTTGCCGTGGCCGTGCCGACGTACGCCAGCCACCTCGTGCTCGTCGTCGTGGGCATCATCATGCTCGCGAACGTCTCGGAGATCGCGTGGGACGACATCACGTACACCGTGCCCGCGGCGCTGACCATCCTCGTGATGCCGTTCACGTTCAGCATCGCGTACGGCCTCGCGGCCGGCATCGTCTCCTACCCGCTCGTGAAGGCCGCCGTCGGAGAGGCAGACGAGGTCCACGCCGGCCAGTGGGTGCTCGCCGCGCTGTTCGTCCTGTACTTCTTCGTCCGGACGGGCGGCATCCTCTCCGCGGCGGTCTGACGCGGGCACTGCGCTCGTTTGCTGTCTAATCGTAGCCGGTGTGCCTGCGGTCCCCGGGGGGTGAACCGGTCGCCGTCGCTCCTACCACGGCTTCTTTGCATCGCCGCGGCCTACGGCAGGTTATGACACTCGAACTGTACAGCCTCCCGGGGTGCCCGTACTGTGCGAAAGTCAAGACCAAACTCGACGACCTCGACCTGGACTACGTCGTCCACGAGGTCCCGGGGTCGCACGCACAGCGCGACGAGGTCGAGGATGTCAGCGGCCAGACCGGCGTCCCTGTGCTCGTCGACACCGAGCACGGCATCGACGGGATGTCCGAGAGCGACCAGATTATCGAGTACCTCGAAGAGACGTACGGCGCGTAACGCGCTCACCGCTCGTCGCGTCCGCTCGCCAACGGGTACGGCTACGTCCGGCGAGTGACGCGAGCCGGCACCGATGCACCTCCAGCGTCTGTCGGCCGACCGGCCTGCAGTCTGCCGATTCTCCGAGAACCGCTGGATTCCCGACCACTGCGACCTCGACGCCGCGGTCGAGGACCACGAACTCGCCGACGGCGTGGACGTCGACAACGAGCTCGCGCTGGCGTTCTCCGAGACACTCGTTTCGAGGCGCTACGCTACCGGATGACGGTGGACGTGACCGACCTATCGGTCGGGTCGAGAACGAGGCAGCGGCGGGGTCAGGCTTCGCCTTCGGCGCCCCGGTCGGCGAGCAGGTCGCGGAAGTCGTCGGAGTCCTCGACGTCCTCGAGCTCTTCGCGCTCCACGATGGCGGTGTCGTCGACGGACTCCCGGGACGCCTCGTCGACGACGTAGACGGCGCGGGTGTGCGTGATTGCGCCGAGCGAACTCATGATGCGGGCGCGCTTCACCGCGGCGTCCGTGAACGACGAGTGGCCGGTGAGCAAGCCCTCGGGCCGCGATTCGTCCTCGCCGACGGCCTTGAACGGCGCGCGTACCGTCGGGTGAACCTCGAACCCGACGCGCGCTAGCACCGACAGCACGGGCACGTCCTCGGGGTCGGCTTCGGGGTCGTCGGGCGTCGGTTCGGCGTCCCGGACGTCCTCCGCGCCGTCCATCACGGAGACGGGCGACGTGAGCTCGCCGCCGAACAGCTCCTCGAGTTCCATCGCGACGTCGATGCTGGCGTTCATGCCGTCCTCGTACTTCGAAACGGTGCGCCGCGAAACGCCGAGTTCGCTGGCGAGCTGGCCGAGACTCAGGTCCTCGCGCTCGCGGCGGTCAGCGAGCACCTCGCCGTCGATGTTCACGTAGAGGCCGCCGGGGGCCGCGTAGATGAGCGGCGGTACGCCCTCTACGAAGAACTCCATGGCGGTGTCCGGGCTGAGCACGGGGACGCCGTGCCGGAAGTAGACCACGCCCGGCTTGAGTTCCTCGTCGCGGGTGCGGAGGCCGGTGACGATCGGGGTGGCGTTCAGGTACGTTCCGAGGCGCCGCATCTCGGCGCCCGTCGGCGCGTCGAACGCGTCGATGTTCCCCAGGATCTTCACGAGGATGACGTCCTCGTCGCGTCGCGCGGCCACGTCGAAGCTCTTGGGCCGCGTCGCGCAGCGGTCGCTCACCGTGAACCCCGCGTCCGCGAGCATCGCGGTTACGTTCTCGATGAGAGCCGACCGTGACATATACGGGTATAAGCTGGCCGTGGCTTATATGCGTTGTGCCGATACGGCGGCGCTTCCCCGTGGTTTCGGTTATTCGGGCTCGCTGCGCCGACGCAGCGACAGCAGTTGCACGAGTGCGAAGACGACCGCGAGCGCGACAGCGGGCGTCCCGAGGCTGCGGGCGGATTCCACGAACAACTGGAGTTCCGCCTCGGGGGCCCGTAGCACCGCTCGCCCCATCGGGACGTAGACGTTCTCGCCGAGCGCGCCGACGCTCACCATCACGGCGCCGATCGTCCCGGTGAACACGGCGACGAACAGGTGGTGGAGTCTCCAGGCGAGCGCAGCGCCGACGAGGCCGACGCCGACAGCCGTCGCGAGCGCGGCGTTCGGCTCGGGATTCGACAGCGACACGCCCAGAATGGGGGCGCTCACCGCGACACCCGCGACGAACCCGGGGATGGCGTGGACCAGCATCCACGCGGCCCACGCGACTTTGGCTGCGACGGCGCCGGCGACGATGGCGATTGCGCCGACGGCGACGGTGAACATCGGTTCCTCGACGCCGCTCACGAACCGCGGGGCGTACGTCGCGCCGAGGAACGCACCTGGCGCGAACCCGACCAGCATCACAGCGGGCCGCTCGAGGTGGACTCCGAGCAGGCCCACGAGTAGCCCCCCGACGACGAACACTGCTTGCACTGGAACGTCCATGCATGCGGGTGGTGAACGGGCCGTCATAAGCCCTCCCGTTTTCTCCACGGACCGGAAGCGCGAAAAGCACCGACCCCGTAGCACACAGCCGAGATGACAGTCGTCGCAGTCGACGACACGGACTCCCGCGAGCGCGGGATGTGCACGACGTACGCCGCCCATCGCATCGCCGAGCGGCTGCGCGACCGCGGCGCGACTGTCGAGCGCGTGCTGCTCGTCCGCCTGAACCCCGCCGTCGAGTACAAGACGCGCGGGAACGCCGCGCTCGCGGTGCACGCGGACGTAGACCCGCGGGTCGCCCTCGAAGTGGCCGAGGAAGTCGTCGCTGAGGCCGCCGAAACCGCGGACCCGCGGACGAATCCCGGCGTCGTCGTCGCGCCCGAGGCCGGCGCCCCGGAGCCCGTCGCCGAGTTCGCCGAGCGCGCGATGCGCGAGCACCTCGATCCCGGCGAGGCCGACGCGCTCGCCGCCGCGCACGGCTACCTGACCGCGACCTGGAAGAACGGCCGCGGCATCGTCGGCGCGCTCGCCGCCGTCGGCGCGTGGACGGCGTTCGACGACTGGACGTACGAGCGCATCGACTACCGCCGCCCGGACCGCTGGGGCACCGACCGCGACGTCGACGCCGAGAGCGTGTTCGTGGCCGCTGACGCCGAGTACCCGGTGGTGTGGGACACCGTCGACCGCGAGGGCGGCGAACTGGTCTGCGTTCCCCACACGCCCGGCCCCATCCTGTACGGGATCCGCGGCGACGACCCGGACGCCGTCGCTCGGGTCGCCGACGGCATCGAGAGCGAGCCGGTCTCCGCCAGCGAGCTGTTCGTCACGAACCAGGGGACGGACGCACACCTCGCGGACGCCGACCTCGCGGCCGTCGAGGACGGCAGCGGCTACCGCGTGGACGCGACAGTCGCCGAGGAGGCCGAGACCAGGCGCGGTGGCCACGTCTTCGTCGCAGTCGAGGACGACGGCGACCACTTGCAGTGCGCGGCGTTCGAACCGACCAAGCGGTTCCGCGACCGCGTCCGCGCGCTCCGGCCCGGCGACCGCGTCACCGTCTGCGGCGAAGTCTCCGAGGGCACGCTCAAACTCGAGAAGTTCGCGGTGCGCGCTCTGGACACCACCGAGCGCGTGACCCCGACGTGCTCGAAGTGCGGCGCGACGATGGAGAGCGCGGGCGCCGGCCAGGGCTACCGCTGTCGGGACTGTCCCACGACGGCGCCCGGCAAAGTCGACCGCGACGTCGACCGCGACCTCGAGGTCGGCTGGTACGAGGTGCCGCCGCGCGCCCGCCGCCACGTCGCGAAGCCGCTCGTGCGCGGCGATTGGGACGCGCCCGTCCACGTCGAGCGGTGAGCTGCGAGGTCACGTCGAGCGGTGACTCTCGGGTTCTGGACTCCGAGCAGTGACCCGCCGGTTCCGAGGGTTCTCGCCACGAGTTCTGCGTCGGTCGGCGATTCCGCGCGCTCTTCTCACCGTGTGAGAACACCGCACTGTCCCACAACGCTTTATCCCGGTGGGCAGCCAAGGTGTGCGTATGCGCCGCGACCGCCGCTCCCCCGTCGAGTCGGATCGTGCCGCGACCGAGACGCCCGACAGCGACGACGTCGTGCGGCGACTCGACTGCCGCATCGAGGACGGCGAGGACGGAACGCGTGCGACGCTGTTTCCGGCGGACGCCGACGGTGACGAACTCGTCACGCACTGGCTGACCGCGGACGCGGACGACGTCGTCTCGCTGGCCGACTGGCGTTAGTCGAGTAGTGCTGCGATAGCAGCGTGGACTCGCCGCGGGACGTGCGGCCGAACCACCGTCTCCTCGAGACGGCCGTGGTCGACCCACTCGACCGCGGTCGCGTCCGACCCCGCGGTCGGTGTCCCCGTCGTGTTCGATGCAGCAACCGCGTAGCCGACGGAGACGACGTGTTTCTCGCCGAAGGGCTCGAGCTGCGTCGCCTCCAACAACACCATGTCGGCGGGGTCGGCGGTCAGCCCCGTTTCCTCCCGGAGTTCGCGCGCGGCGGCGATCCGCGGTTCCTCCTCGACTTCCAGGTGCCCGGCCGGCGTCGACCACTCGCCCGCGCCCGGGTCGACGCCGCGTCTCACCAGCAACACCCGGCCCTCGTCGTCGACGACGGAGATGCCGGCGACCGGCACCGCGTTCCGGAACTCCGGCCGCTCGCAGGACGGACACCACTTGCGCTGTCGGTCGTCGACGCGTCGCTCACCGAGTTCAGTCCCGCACCTGGGACAGTACTCTGGGATCATTGTTTCAACCCGCTCCCGGTGAGCGCGACGACCACGTCGTCGTCCGCGGTCACGACGCCGCGCTCCCGGTAGTCCGCGAGGCCGGCGACGGCGACGGCGCTCGTCGGTTCGACGTAGAACCCGCGCTCGTGAAGTTCAGCCAGGATCGCCGCCGTCGCGTCGGCGTCGCACGCGATGGCGTCGCCGTCGGTCGCTTCGATGGCTTCTAGCACCTGGTCTCTGCGGGCGGGCTGTCGGATCTGGATGCCGTCGGCGACGTCGTTGGTCCCCGCGTCCGCGGGCCCGTGGAGCGTTTCCACGATTGGCGCGACGCCGGTCGCCTGGGCGCCGTACAGCCGCGGCATCGAGTCCGTCCAGCCGGCGTCGCGGAGCGCGCGGAACCCCCGGTACGCGCCGAGGAACAGCGTGCCGTGGCCGAGCGGCACCACGACGGCGTCCGGCACCGTCCAGTCGCGCTGCGCGGCGAGTTCCAGCGCGAACGTCGACGTGCCGGCGTAGAACGCGGGGTTCCAGGCGTGGCTCGCGTACCACGCGTCACCGCCGACGGCGTCCGAAATGCAGGCGTCGGTGACGTCCTGTCGACTCCCTTCGATGCGGACTGGGGTCGCACCAGCCGCCTCGATGGCGTCGAGTTTCGACTGCTTGACCGACGCTGGCACGTAGATGTCGGCGTAGATGCCGGCGCGCGCGGCGTACTGCGCGATGGCCGCGCCCGCGTTCCCCGAGGAGTCCTCGACGACGCGCTCGACGCCCAGCTCCGCGGCCCGCGACAGCGTCAGCGCCGCGCCGCGGTCCTTGTAGCTCCCCGACGGGAACACGTAGTCGAGTTTGAACTCGGCGTCCCAGTGGTCGGCCTCCGCGAGCGGCGTCCATCCCTCGCCGAGCGTGACCTCCCTGCCGACGGGCAGGAACTCGTCGAACGCCCACAGGCCCTCGTGCGGGTCGACGTTCGGCGTGCTATCGCTTGGGAGCGCGCGTTCGGCGAAGTCCAGCGCGTGCCCGCACTCGCAGCGCCACGGCTCCTGGGGGCCGCTGCCGTACGTTCGACCGCAGGAACGGCATTCGAGCATACGTCCAGCGATGCCGGTCAGCCACCTCAGGCTACCGGTCCGGGGCACAGTTCCAGGAACTGAGAATCGGGGTCGCCTTTCTTTGACACTTCTGCTCGACAGTCTCACATGGTAACACTCCGCGTCAGCCACCTGGGCCTGCTCGGCCTGCTCGGCCTGCTCGGACTCCTGACGGACGACCCGTCGCTGTACGCGCTGTTCGCGCTCTTCGCGCTGTTCCCGTTCGACCGCAAAATTGTGTCCACGGGCGGCGACTGACGTCCGCCCCCGCGCTCGCGGCCCCTCAGAACGTATCCACGTCAGTGCCGACCGAACACACGTACTCTCCCGTGGCGACCTGGGGGAGGCGGCGAGTCCGCCAGAAGATGCCGTCGTTGTCGGCGGTGACGGTGGCTTTGAGGGTGCCGAAGACGTCCGTGATCTCGAAGAGGGTGTCGCCCTCGGTGACGTCGTCGCCGAGGGACTGCTTGAACTCGACGAGGCCGCCGACGGGGGAGCCGTAGCGGTCGAAGTCCTTCGCGCGGGTCTGGGGCTGCGTGTCGACGTCGCCGTCGAGGAAGCCGTAGTACCGGAGGACGTTGAACACGCCGTCGACGCCGTACTGGATGGACTCCTCGTCGAAGCCGACGCTACCGCCGAGTTCCGGGTCGATGGTGGGGATGCCTTCGTCGGGGCCGGCGCGAGCGAGCTGGCCCTCTGGGCCCTTCTGGTCGAGGACGTGTCCGCAGCCGAAGACTTTCGCGAGTTCGAGGCAGTCGTCGTGGAGGCGGTGGTGGCGGCCGCAGCGCACGCGGACCTCGTTGATCATGCGGGACGTCGACCCCTGGTGGAGGTCGACGATGAGGTCGGCGTCCTCGGCTGCCGAGAACGTCGCGTGCGCGATGCGCTCCGACGACGAGCCGTTCGCGCTGCCGGGGTACGCGCGGTTGAGTTTCGTGTCGTCGATGGGATTGCGGTGTTCGGCGACCTGGAACGCGTGGTAGTTCGTGACGCCGACGACCAGCACCTCGCCCGCGATTTCGGCGGGGTCGAGTTGCGGGACGACGCGCCGCAGGACGCCGACGCCGTTCAGTTCGTCGCCGTCGCTGGCTGCCTGCATGTAGATGGTGTCGCCGTCGCGGTCGCCGTTCACGACGGCGACCGGGAGGCCGACAGCGGTGCCGTCCCGCGTCTCGCCCACAGTGAGTCGCCCCGTGTCGAACTCCCCCGGGGCCGCGGACGCCGTGCCGAGCGTAGTCATTACAAGTAGGGCACACTCGCGGCGCCTTGAGCGGTTCGGTCCCGGAGAACCGACGGTGCTTTCACGTCCGGCGTCGAATCCCCGGGCATGTCCGAGGCGTCCGAGCGGCCGACGGACGACGGCCAGACAGAGACGGCCGCCGGCGACCGGTCCGGCGTCCAGAACCTGATTCGGGCCCTGGACGTCCAGACGCAGGCGAAACGCGGATTCCTGGTCGGCGTGCTCGTCGCTGTCGGGACGTACTGGTTTTTCGTGGTCGCGTCCGGCGGGTCGCCGTACTCGACGCCGTACCTCGTCGCGCTGGCGGCCGTGCTCGCGTTCACGTTCGGCCTGCTGGCGACGCTGGCGTTCACGCTCGTCGCTGCCTACCGGTTGTCTCAGCGCCTCGAGTAGGACCGCCCGCGGTCACGCCGACACGAGGTTGCGGAGCCTGTCCGCACTGGCTCGCGTCCCCTTCGCCAGGAGGACGTCGCCGGCCGCCACCCCGGTTTCCGGGCCCGGCTGGACCACCCACTCGTCGACCCCTTCGTCCGGCCGCCGCACCGCGATGACGGTCATTCCCGTTTCCGTGGACACCTGGCGGCCGCCGAGCGTCGCGGCGTCCAGCCCGCTCCCGGGTTCGACCGTCTCGCGGACGATGACTTCGTCGGACTCCTCGACGGCCTCCTGGACGACGACGTGCGTGTCCAGGCCGCGCAGCACGCCCTCGCTGATTTCGACGGCGGCGTCACTGATGACCTCCGTCGAATTGGCGATGTGCACGAGGCCGCGCAGCGACACCGGGTCGTCGACGCGGCTGGCCGCCCGGAGCGTCCACGCCTCGAAGCGGGACTTCAGCGCGTCGACCTCCGCCTCGAGTTCGACGACTTCCGCGGCGAGGTCCCTGGAGTCGAACAGCACCGCGCCGTACGCGAGGTCGACGGACAGCTCGCTCATGTTCTTCATCGTCACCACGGAGTCGACCGCGCGCTCCAGGTCGTCGATGCCCGCCTCGGGGACGTCCGGTGGTTCGTAGGCGCTCCCGGTCACAGTCTCGTAGACGCCGCCGATGTGCTTCTCCGCACCTCGAAGCAGCAAGACGTCACCGCCGCGCAGCTCGGTGTCGCGGTCGGGGTTCAGAATCCAGTCGCCGCCCCGCCGGATCGCGAGCACGCGCACACCGGTCTCGGTCTCGAGGTTGACGTCGAGGAGCGTGCGGTCCGCGTACTCCGAACTCGGGTCGAGTTCCGCGCGCACCAGCGACTCCACGGCCTCCGGGAGTGCGGCGCGAATCGCGTCCGGCACGCCGATGTCGTCGAGGACGACCTTCGCGATGTCGCCTGCTGCGTCGCTGATCTTCTCGGCGGCGCCGACCACGCCGAGCACGGGCGCCAGCGTCTCCGCGTCCTCCGGCTTGCGCGCCGCCAGCAGGAGGCTCATGCGCGCGCGCAATTGGAGGATGTCCATGCGCTCCTCGAGTTTCAGGACTTCCGCGGCGACGTCGTCGCTGCCGTGCAACACCGCGGAGTACGACAGGTCGATGAGCAACTCCGCGGTGTCTTTCATCTCCGCGAGGAGGTCTTTCACGCTCGCGGGCTCGTACTCGACGCGGCCGCTCATGCACGCGAGTTCGCCCCCGTCACCGAAAAACGTTCGCGTCCCCCCGTCGCGAATCGCGGTGGGGCGTGGCACTCCGCGTGCCCCCGCTGGCCGCCCAGAGCACAACGAGTCTGTCGCTGCCCGCCGCCGCACGCGCGTTCGACGTCGGGCTGGCGCCAGCGTCCCGTGGGCGAAATCGACACCCATTAGGTGGGACCGTAAAGAACCGTGAAGTATGGCCGACGAACTCAAGAAGGGACTCGAGGGCGTGCTCGTCGCTGAATCCGAACTGAGTTACATCGACGGCGACGCCGGCAAACTCGTCTACCGCGGGTACACCATCGAGGACCTGGCGCGCGGCGCGACCTACGAGGAGGTCCTCTACCTGCTGTGGCACGGCCGCCTCCCGAATCGCGAGGAACTGGAGGCGTTCCGCGCGGACATGGCGAGCCACCGCGACGTCGAGGACGCCGTCTACTCGCTCGTCGAGGACCTCGCGGCCGCCGACGAGGACCCGATGGCGGCGGTCCGCACCGCCGTCTCGGAGCTCTCGGCGTACGACCCGGACGCGGACGCCGACCCGACAGACGTCGACGCGAACCTCCGCAAGGGCAAACGCATCACCGCGAAACTGCCCACAATCGTCGCGGCGTTCGCGCGGTGTCGCAACGGCGACGACCCCGTCGAGCCGCGCGAGGACCTCGACCACGCCGCGAACTTCCTGTACATGTTGAACGACGAGGAACCCGACGACGTGCTCGCGGACGTCTTCGACCAGGCGCTGGTCCTGCACGCCGACCACGGCCTGAACGCGTCGACGTTCTCCTCGATGGTGACGGCGTCGACGCTCGCGGACCTCCACGCCTCGGTCACGTCCGCCGTCGGCACGCTCTCCGGGAGCCTCCACGGCGGCGCGAACGCCAACGTCATGCGGATGCTCCAGGAGGTCGACGAGTCGGACAAGGGCGCCGTCGAGTGGGTGGAGGACGCCCTCGAGAGCGGCCAGCGCGTCGCCGGGTTCGGCCACCGCGTGTACAACGTCAAGGACCCGCGCGCGAAGATTCTCGGCGAGCGCTCCGAGGAACTCGGGGAGGCCGCCGGCGACACGAAGTGGTACGAGATGAGCGTCGCCATCGAGGAGTACATGGCCGAGGAGAAGGGCCTCGCGCCGAACGTCGACTTCTACTCCGCGTCCACCTACTACAAGATGGGCATCCCGGTGGACGTCTACACCCCGATCTTCGCGATGTCCCGCGTCGGCGGCTGGATCGCCCACGTCCTCGAGCAGTACGACGACAACCGCCTGATTCGGCCGCGGGCGCGCTACGTCGGCGACGAGGACAACGAGTTCGTGCCGCTGGACGACCGGTAACGGCCCGCCGTCGGCTCCGACGACGACTTCTCACGCGTTTGCGCGTTCGGCCATCATCGCGGCGGCGCGGGGCGCCCACTCGCCGTAGTGGAAGCCGGCAGTGACGACCAGCGCCATCCAGACGTTCGAGAGCGCGACGCCCCAGTAGGCGGCCGTCGCGCCGTAACCCAGTGGGACGCCGACGAGGTACGAGAACCCGATGAGGAATCCGACCATGCCGGTGGTGCGCGCGAGGAACGGCACGCGGGTCTCGCTGGCGCCCTGGAGCGCGCCGGACAGCGCGACGAACCCGGCGAGGAACGGCGCGCTGAGGCCGTACGCGCGGGCGAACCAGACGCCGTGGCGGAGCGTCTCCGGGTCGTCCGCGAGCAGTGCCACCAGCGGTCGTGCAAAGTACGCGAGCGCGACGCCGACGGCGCCGACTGTGAGCACGCCGAGTGCAGCCACGGCCCAGCCGTTGAACCGGGCCGTTTCGGGGTCGCCGTCCCCGAGCGGTTGGCCGACGACGACGTTCGCGGCGACGTTGTACCCCCGGGACAGCGGGCCGGTCGCCTGCTGGTAGACGCGGCGCCCGATCTGGAACGCGGCGTTGACGTTCGTGCCGAACGTCAACAGGAGCGCGTTGAACGGGAACTCCGCGAGCGCGGACACCGTGCCTTCGGCGATTTTCGGGCCGCTGACGGCGAGCAACTGCTTCGTGATGACGGTGGACGTCGGACGCGCGAACCCGGCCGCGGTGTGCGTCGTCGCGATTGCGGCGGTGAGGACGAGCGCGGTGAAGACGTTCGCGGTGGCCGTCGCCGCACCGACGCCGACCACGCCGAGTTCGGGGAGCCCGAAGTAACCCAGTCCCAGGCCGACGCTCCCGAGGATGTTGCCGACGTTCGCCACGGCGTTGACGTACATGGGCGTCCGGGTGTCGCCGGTCCCCTGGAGTGAGCGGGCGGCGATGAGTGCGACGTGGCGGGCGGGCGCGGTGACGAGGATGACCGCGAGGTACGTGCTGGAGAGCGCGACGACGTCGGGGGCCGCGCCGAGCAGGCGGATGGCGGCCGGCCCGAACAGCACGCCGAACGCTGCGAAGGGGATGCCGGCGAGCGCGCCGACGAGGAGGGCCTGCGTGATCGCTTCGTCGCGCGTCGCGGTGGCGTCGCGGCCCGTGTCCTGGCTGGAGAGGCTGATGGCGCCGCCGCCGAGGCCGAGTCCGACCCGGAGCGGGAAGCGCGCGTAGAGGTCGGCGAGGCCGACGGCGACGACGGCCGCCGGGGAGATGGCCGCAGTGACGACGACGTCGACGGTGCGCATGAGCGTGCGCAGCGTCTGCTCGGCCATCACCGGCCACGCTAGCGCGAAGACGCGCCGCCACACCCCGCGGAGACGAGAGCGCACACGCTCCGGTGGTAGCGAGTCGGAATGTGCCTACCGGTCTCCGTCAACAACCGCCCCCGCTCCGTCCCGCACTTTCACTTTCACTCCGGTTTGGTCGGTTTTATGTTCTCCCGGGGCATCGGTACAGTTGTCACACGCTCGATTCCTTTCGCTTTCTTCGGGCGCTGCATCACCAACCGTTAACAGTATCTCCGTCATAGCCGCGGACATGATTGAGATAGACGACGTGCTCGACGCCCGCGAGCGCGTGGCGAACGTCGCCCGACACACTCCCCTGGACTACTCGAACACGTTCTCCCGGATGACGGACGCGGAAGTACACCTGAAACTGGAGTGCTTCCAGCGCACGGGCGCGTTCAAGATCCGCGGCGCGACCAACCGCATCCGCACGCTCTCCGAGACGGAGCGCGACGCGGGCGTCGTCACGGCGTCGGCGGGCAATCACGCGCAGGGCGTCGCCCTCGCTGCAAGTCGGTCGGACGTCGACGCGAAGGTCGTGATGCCGGAGGCCGCCCCCATCTCGAAGATCAAGGCGACCAGGAGCTACGGCGCGGAGGTTGTCCTCCACGGCGTCGACTACGACGCCGCGCAGACCCACGCACACGAACTCGAGGAGTCGGAGGGCCGCACGTACGTCCACGCCTTCGACGACGAGTACGTGATGGCAGGCCAGGGGACGATCGGCCTGGAGATCGTCGAGGACCTCCCCGAGGTGGATACGGTGGTCGTCCCCATCGGCGGCGGCGGCCTCATTTCGGGCGTCGCCACCGCCGTGAAGGCCCACGACCCCGACGTGCGGCTCGTCGGCGTGCAGGCCGAGGGCGCGTCGGCAGCGGCGCAGTCCCTCCAGAAGGGCGAACCGCAGAGCCTGGAGTCCGTGGACACCATCGCCGACGGCATCGCCGTGCGCCGGGTCGGCGAGAAGACGTTCCCCGTTATTCGGGAGCGCGTCGACGAGGTCGTCACCGTCTCCGACGACGAAATCGCGACCGCGCTCATGCTGCTGCTGGAGCGCGGGAAGACGCTCGTCGAGGGCGCCGGTGCGGCGCCGCTGGCCGCGCTCCTCGAGGGGAAGTTCGGCTACGAACAGGACGAAGTCGTCGTCCCCGCGCTCTGCGGCGGGAACATCGACCTGAACCTCCTCACGACGGTCATCATGCGCGGCCTCGTCGACCAGGGCCGCTACGTGAAACTGCGGACTGTCCTCAAGGACCGCCCGGGCGCGCTCGACGACCTTGTGGACGTCGTCGCCGAGGAGCGCGCGAACATCTACGCCATCCAGCACGACCGCACGAACCGCGACATCGCGATGAACGCCGCCGAGGTGGAACTCGACCTGGAAACGCGCGGCCCGGAGCACGTGGACGCGCTCATCGCCCGCATCCGCGAGGAGGGCTTCGACGTCACTGTTCTCAACGGCCCGCGGCCGCGGAGCTAACGCAGTCCTGTCACCGGCCCGTGGGCCCCGATGCGAACGCAATCTTGTCACTGCCGGCCCCGGGCGGGCCGCGTATCGGGTCGTTCTGTCTGCGAACTGAACTGTCGTGCTCGCGAAACTGAACGTGATCGCTCTCGGACCGGAACGCCGAGTCTTTAATACCCACGCCGCCGAGGCAGTGCACATGAAGCGGACCATCGAGACGCCCGACGCCCCCGCCGCGGTCGGCGCGTACAGTCAGGCGACGACCGACGGCGACATCCTGTTCACGGCCGGCCAGATTCCGCTGACGCCGGACGGCGAACTCCTCGACGACGAACCGATCGCCACCCAGACCCGCCAGAGCCTCGAGAACGTGAAGGCAATCCTCGAGGCCGAGGGACTGACGATGCAGGACGTCCTGAAGGTGTCTGTGTACCTGGACGACATCGACGACTTCGACGAGATGAACGACGCCTACAAGGAGTACTTCCAGGACAACCCGCCCGCGCGCTCGGCGATCGAAGTCGGGAGCCTCCCGAAGGGCGCCGGCGTCGAGATCGAAGCCATCGCCGCGCAGCGAGACTAGATGGAGCGGGCCACGCTGGACGCGCTGGCGTGGGGCGCGGTCGGCGCGCTGACGTTCCTGGTGCTCGCGCAAGCGTACCGGTTCTTCGCCGACGCCGGCCTCGGCTTCCTGCCGTTGCTGGGCGTCGCCGTCGCTGTGTTCGTAGCGACGACAGCGGGCGCTCGGGCGTTCGCCGTCCGCCTCTCCTGACGCGAAAAGAAGGCTTTAAACGAACGACCCCGCTAGAGTTCGACGAGCCGGGATGGCCGAATGGCAAAGCGCACGCCTGGAAAGCGTGTCCCCTTACGGGGTTCAGGGTTCAAATCCCTGTCCCGGCGCTTCTCGCGACGTAGTGACGTCGAGCAGCGCGTCCGGTCGCGCTGCGAACGCCACCGTCGCGCGACCGTGAATGGATTATGAATTCTGGAAGTCGCAGCGAACGAGCGTAGCGAGGTCGAACGTCTCCCTCCGGTTCAAATCCCTGTCCCGGCGTTTTCATCCGACTCGCACCGTTCAGCGACGGGTGTGTCGCCGAGCGTGCGGTGACCGAGTGAACGCGAGAGGATTTGAACCCTGCAAGTTACAGCGCATTCAGGCCCAGCGTGACTGGGTGACGTCGCGGGGGGCGAGGTCTCGCTGTGGTGCCGCGAGTAATGAACTCGTAATCTCGTTTAGTCGGCACATAGCCAAGGACCGTCGTCGTTGTTCCCTAATTATGACAACTTGCGAACGGTCGCCGGGGGAGGCGCTCGCGGACCTCCAACAGGCGGACCAGGTTCGCATCGCGGTCGCCGACCAACACTACGAGGGGACGACGCGGCGAAAGTCCGTGTCCGGGGACCGCATCCGCGCGGTCGTACAGACCGGAGACGACCACGTGTTCCGCATCACCTCGGAGTGGGCGCAGGGGTGGCTCGACCCGCTCGTGGACGAGTACGTGGACGGTGACCGCGTGCAGCCAGTCGGGACGTTGGGTGAACTGGAACTGGTCGAGGGTGACGGCGGCCCGTAGTTTCTTGCACAATCGGGCTGTTGGTTGACACATGAGTGGCACACCAGTGCCGGTCGAGGAAGGCGAGGAGTACGTCGTCGACGTCGAGGACATCGGCGAGGAGGGGGACGGCGTGGCGCACGTCGACGACTTCGTGGTGTTGGTGCGGAACGCCGACATGGGCGACCGGGTGCGCGTCCGCATCGACCGCGTGGAACCCGAGTTCGCGTTGGCGGAGGTGCTGGAGCACGAGTCCGACGTCGGGTAACTTAAAACCGGCTCGCGGTTCGACTTCTCGTGGTAACGACTGACACACTATACGTGGTGTTCAGCTAATTTCTGGGCGTTTCACACTCGCTACAGGTGGTCTTGGGCGGACGGGCCTGACGCTCTTTCCGATGGATTTATATAGAATCACATTCAATCATTCAGGTACCTATGGCACAACAGCAGCGGATGCAGGGTCAGCCCATGATCATCATGGGCGACGACGCGCAGCGCGTGAAGGACAAGGACGCTCAGGAACACAACATCTCCGCGGCGCGAGCCGTCGCGGACGCCGTCCGCTCCACACTCGGCCCGAAAGGAATGGACAAGATGCTCGTCTCCTCGATGGGCGACGTCACCGTCACCAACGACGGCGTCACCATCCTCCAGGAGATGGACATCGACAACCCGACCGCGGAGATGATCGTGGAAGTCGCCGAAACTCAGGAAGACGAAGCCGGCGACGGCACCACGACCGCGGTCGCTATCGCGGGTGAACTCCTCAAGAACGCCGAGGACCTCCTCGAGCGCGACATCCACCCGACCGCCATCATCAAGGGCTACAACCTCGCCGCCGAACAGGCCCGCGAGGAAGTCGACAACGTCGCCATCGACGTCGACCCCGAAGACGAGGACCTCATCCGCAGTGTCGCCGAGACCTCGATGACCGGCAAGGGCGCGGAACTCGACAAGGAACTCCTCTCCGGCATCATCTACGAGGCCATCGACCAGGTCTCCGTCGAGACCGACGACGGCGGCATCGTCGTCGACGCCGCGAACATCAACGTCGAGACCCAGACCGGCCGCGCGGTCGGCGAGTCCGAACTCCTCGTCGGCGCCGCCGTCAGCAAAGACCCCGTCCACGACCAGATGGAAAGCGAGGTCGAGGACGCCCGCATCCTCCTGCTGAACGAAGCCGTCGAAGTCGAGGAAGCGGAAGCCGACACCTCCGTCAACATCGACAGCCCCGACCAGCTCCAGTCGTTCCTCGACCAGGAAGAAGAACAGCTCAAGGAGAAGGTCCAGCAGATCGTCGACACCGGGGCGAACGTCGTCTTCTGCCAGAAGGGCATCGACGACATGGCCCAGCACTACCTCGCGAAGGAAGGCATTCTCGCCGTCCGCCGCACCAAGAAGTCCGACATCGAATTCCTCACGAACGTCCTCAACACGGGCGTCGTCACGGACCTCGACGCCGCCAGCGAGGCGGACGTCGCGTCGGGCTCCGTCACGCGTGACGACGAGGACGAACTGTTCTACGTCGAAGGCGACAGCGACGAAGCCCACGGCGTCACCATCCTCCTGCGCGGCTCCACCGACCACGTCGTCGACGAACTCGAACGCGGCGTCTCCGACGCCCTCGACGTCTCCGCACAGACGCTGTCCGACGGCCGCGTCCTGCCCGGCGGCGGCGCCATCGAAGTCGAACTCGCGAGCCGCCTCCGCGACTTCGCGGACTCCGTCTCCGGCCGCGAACAGCTCGCCGTCGAATCCTTCGCGGACGCCCTCGAACTCGTGCCGCGCGTCCTCGCGGAGAACGCCGGCCTCGACTCCATCGACACGCTCGTCGACCTGCGCTCCGCGCACGAGTCCGGCGAGGAACGCGTCGGCCTGAACGTTCTCTCCGGCGACCTCGAAGACACCTTCGAGGCGGGCGTCGTCGAACCCGCGCACGCCAAAGAACAGGCCGTCACGAGCGCCTCCGAAGCCGCGAACCTCGTGCTCAAAATCGACGACATCATCTCCGCCGGCGACCTCTCCACCGACAAGGGCGACGAGGGCGGCGCCGGCGGCCCCGCAGGCGGCATGGGCGGCGGCATGGGCGGCATGATGTAAAATCGGTTACAACCGGTTTCACAACAGCCGACAGAGTTCCGCGCTGTCGGAATGATCGCGATCCACTTTTTGCTGCGAACGGGCGACTCCGTCGCCCGTTCTGGCAAAAGCTTGAGGAAAAGCGCCGTCGGCTCACCTTCGGTGGGCCTCGGCGCCCGAGCGCGTCGCGCTCGGTGAATCGGCGGCCTCCGGCCGCCGAATGATAGCCCCCTCCCGTTCCGCTTCGTTCCGCGCCGCACTGTTCGTCGACTGGGCCCCGAATTTTCTTTCGACGCGACGCGCACAGCGACGATTATGCACCCGAGCTACACACACAGAGTTACGGCGGCCCCTTTCGAGTTGGCCACGAGTCGGCGGATTCGACGGCCGGCGGCGCAGTCGAGTGATTTACCCTCGGTGGCTCGCTACGGGTGGGCATGACGCCGCTCCTGCTGTTCGGTCTGAACCCATTGGGCGAGTTGGTCATCCTGATCGCGGTGCCGCTCCTGGTCGTCGCGTTCGGGACGTACGTGGGCGTCCTCATGGCGCTCCAGTCGTTTTTCGACGCGTCCTCGTGGCGTGAGGTCTCTCGGTCAGAATCAGCGGACACCGAGTGAGTCGGCGTCCTGCCCAGTCGCGGCGGTACGCGGGGCCTACTCCTGGTCGACGTCGAGTTCGAACTGTTCGTTCTCCGCGGCGGCGTTGAGGACGACGCTGGTGTTGGACTCCTTGATGTCGGCGTCCGAGAGCAGTTCCTTGATGAGGTCGTTCATGTCGTCGGTGTCGGTGAACTTCCCGATGGCCACGACGTCGTAGTCGCCGGTGACCTCGTAGACGGAGATCATCTGCTTGTGGTCTCGGAACTGGTCGGTGATGTCCGGGAGCGCGCCGCCCTCGACCTTGAGCTGGATGATGGCGGTGACGTCGTAGCCGACTTCGTCGTAGTCCACGATCGGGGTGTAGCCCTCGATGACGCCCCCGTCCTCGAGGTCGGAGAGGTGGTTGGAGACGGTGGTGACCGAGACGTCGAGTTCTTCGGCGAGGCTGCGGAGGCTGGCGCGGCCGTCGTCGAGGAGTTCGTTGACGAGGTGCGCATCGAGGTTTTCGTACGTCATACACCGCCGTTTCTCCTCCACCGTATAGAAGTTTACGAATGTCCAGTTATCACCCGGGAGTCCAAAATTACGCTAAGCGATACGCCTTTAATGGTGCATGTAGTTCTATGGGATGTCCATAGAAATGACGAACGGGAACCCTACGGGCGACCTGAGCCCGAGCGAGCAGGCGGTACTCGAGAAGATCGACGAACAGAACATCGACTTCCTGCGCCTCCAGTTCACGGACATCCTGGGGACCGTGAAGAACGTCTCCGTGCCTGCCCACCAGGCTGAGAAGGCGTTCACCGAGGGCATCTACTTCGACGGGTCGTCCATCGAGGGCTTCGTCCGCATCCAGGAGTCCGACATGCGCCTCGTCCCGGACCCAGAGACGTTCTCCGTGCTGCCGTGGCGCGCCGACGAGGAGAGCGGCGCGGCACGTCTCATCTGTGACATCGTCGGCACCGACGGCGAACCCTTCGAGGGCGGGCCGCGCCAGGTCCTGAAGTCGGTGCTCGACGAGGCCGAGGAGATGGGGTACTCCGTCTCCATCGGCCCGGAGCCGGAGTTCTTCCTGTTCAAGAAGGACGAGGACGGGAACGCCACGACCGAACCCCACGACAACGGCGGCTACTTCGACCTCGCGCCGAAGGACCTCGCGTCGGACGTCCGCAAGGACATCATCTTCACGCTCGAGGAGATGGGCTTCGAGATCGAGGCCAGCCACCACGAGGTCGCGGAGGGCCAACACGAGATCAACTTCAAGTACGACGACGCGCTCACCACGGCGGACAACATCGCGACGTTCCGCGCGGTCGTCCGCGCCGTCGCCGAACAACACGACCTGCACGCGACGTTCATGCCCAAGCCCATCGCGGAGATCAACGGGTCGGGCATGCACAGTCACATCTCGCTGTTCGACGAGCAGGGCAACAACGTGTTCGCCGACGACGACGACGAGTTCAACCTCTCGGAGACGGCCTACCAGTTCATGGGCGGGTTCCTCGAGCACGCGCCCGCGTTCACGGCCGTCACGAACCCGACCGTGAACTCCTACAAGCGCCTGGTGCCCGGCTACGAGGCGCCGATCTACGTCGCGTGGTCGGACACGAACCGCTCGGCGCTCATCCGCGTCCCGGACGCGGCCGGCGTCTCCGCGCGGTTCGAGATCCGCAGCCCCGACCCGTCGTGTAACCCCTACCTCGCGATGGCGTCGCTCATCGCTGCCGGTCTCGACGGCATCAAGAAGGACGCGGACCCCGGCGAGCCGGTCCGCGAGGACATCTACGAGTTCGACGACCAGAAGCGCGAGGAGTACGGCATCGACACGCTCCCGCCGAACCTCGGCCGCGCCATCGACGCGTTCGAGGACGACGAGGTCATCCTCGACGCGCTCGGCGAGCACGTCGCCGAGAAGTTCCCGGAGGCCAAGCGCCAGGAGTTCGGCGAGTACCTCACGTCGGTCTCCGAGTGGGAGGAAGAGCGCTACCTCGAGAAGTTCTGAGCGACCGGGAGCGCGACGAACGCCACGCCGGCGACGGCGTGGGTCGCCCAGACGACCGGCATCGCCGCATCTATTTTGAGCGTGAGCGCGGCAGCACCGCCGAGGACGACCAGCACGACCGCCGCCGTCCGGAACGCGACCGGGTTCTCGAGGGCGCCCTGTCGCGTCACGAGCAGCCAGCCAGCGAGCGCGCCGGCGGTTCCACCGAGCGCCGCGACCGGGTCCTGTGTCGGGCCGACGAGGAGGACGGCGGCGACTGCCGTGAGCAACGCGACGACGAACCCGGTGCCGACGCGGCGGTACGTGAACTTGAGCAGCACCCAGACGAACGCCGCGCCGAGCGCCACGCCAGCGACGACGTCGACGAGGTAGTGCACGCCGAGGAGGAGGCGGGTCGCCGCGACGAGCGCGACCATCCCTCCCGCAGCGAGGTAGCGCCGCTGCCTGTCGCTGACGTTCAGCAGGGCCGCGAGGCCACCGTAGAACGCCGCGGCGCCGGTGGCGTGCCCGCTCGGGAAGCCGTTTCCGTCTTCGGCGATTCGCATCACGGACTCCGGTGGGCGCGGCTCCGCGAAGAACCCCTTCGCGAGGACGATGACGGCCAGCGCGCCGAGGCTCACGGCGAGCAAGCGCGCGCCGTTCCGGCGGGACACCCAGTCACGCCGCGGCCCGAACAGGTAGACTGCCGGCCCGACCGTCGTCAGGAACCACGTGCTCCCCAGGAAGGTCAACGCGGCGACGACGGGCACGAGCACCTCGGGCAGACTGCCGGCCAGCGTCTCCGTGACGCCGACCCCGCGGGACGACAGGGCGCCAGTGAGGCCCGCGCTCATCGTCGCAGCGACCGCAAGCGGTCGGCGATTCGCCCGGGGAGGCCGACGGCGCTCACGCTCAGGCCGAACAGCACCATCAGCGTGTAGAGGCCGAGCGTCGACAGCCACACGACGATCATTGCGAGGATGGCCCACCCGCCGTCGAGGTACGCGAACGCGCCGACGGTCATCAGCGTGCCGTACAGCAACACCAGGTAAGGCCCCCAGCCGCGGGCTTTCCCGCGGCGGAGGCGCTGGCGGACGTACTGTTTCAGGTCGGCTTCCAGGTCCGACCGGCTGACCGTCTTCGCCTCGAGGTCCTCGCGGAGCGCCTCGACCTCCGCGCCGAGTTCCGCGACGTCCGGCGCTTCGTCTGGCGGTTCGGGGCGCTGCTCGGCGTCGTCGTCGTCAGTTCGTCCCGACAGCACGGCGTTGGCTACCGCGCCGAGCGTGATAACGATGGCGCCGAAGTACAGCCACGTCACCAGCAACAGTGCCGCCCCGAGGATGCCGTAGACCTCGCCGGTGCCGACGAGCGAGGCGTACGCGCGGAATCCCTGTGCGAGCAGCGTCCACCCGACGCCCGCGAACGCCGCGCCGGGCAGCGCCGTCCGGACGGTCATCGGGACGTCGGGGAAGACGTAGTACGCGGGCGTGAACGCCAGCGTCAACGCGACGGGGAGCGCAATCGCGCTCGCGAGGTCTAGAAGCGGTACAACCTCGAGGTACGGCACGACGACGGAGACGGCGACGGCCGCGCCGATTGCCAGTGGCAGTGTCAGTAACACGACGGCGCCGTCGGCCACCTGCCGGGGGAGCGATTCGACCGCCTCGACGCCGTAGATCTGGGAGAACGCCACGTCCAGCCCGCGGAAGAGCTTGAGCGCGGACCACGTCAGGAACGCGAGGCTGAGCGCCGTCGCGCCCGTTCGGCCGCGAGCGTTGGTCAGCGCGTCCCGGAGGGTCTGCTCGCCGGTCGACGTGAGGAACTGGTCGAGCGCGCCCACGACGCTGTCGACGAGTTCGACGCCGCCGACGACGGTGCCGACGGCGACAGCCAACACAAGGAGCGGAATGAGGGAGACGAACGCGTAGTACGCGACGGCCGCCGCGAGAAACGTCACCTGTTCGTCTCGCGCCTTCGCCGCCATCGTTCGCGCGAGACGGACGCCGGTCCCGATTCGAGTCACGTCACCGTCTTCACCGCCCTCCGTGATAAATCGGGCTCTTGCGGGACCGGCCGCTGCGCCGTTGGCCGTTTCCTGGGCCGACCCCGTCTACCCCTGGATGGCGGCTTCGATGTCGGCCAGCGCGGCGTCGGCCTTGAACGTCGTGCCGCCGTAGTGCGCGCGGGACGCGTCGATGCCGGCCTCCTGCAGTTCCGCGAGGAACTCGTCCATCCCGACGGCCGGCTCCGACCACTGCTTGTAGAGGCGGTGCTGGTCGAAGTGCGTCGGCTCGTGGAGTTCTCCCTCGATGGTGTCCAGGAGCTTCCGCGCGCGCTTCGCGGCCCCCATCTCGTCGGTCACGTGCTCGCGGACCGCCGCGACGAACTCGCGGTCGTGGGCGGGCCCGAGCCAGAGCGGGCCGGCGGGCAGGACCTGGGTGCCGCCGCAGCGCGCGCACTCGTCTGGCGGATGGGCGATCAGGCCGTCGTCGTGGCTCCGGTGCAGGCACTCCTGGCAGTGGTAGACGTACCCGAGTTCGTCGAGCGCCTCGTTGGCGTCCGTCGCGGTGTGCGAGAGGTCGAGGTACGTGCGGACGTAGTGGTCGCTGACGTGGCTCAGGATCGGCGTCACGCCGACGTCGTAGCGGGCGGCGGTGCGCGCGAGCGCCGACAGCAACACCCGTAGCCCCATCTCGGCGTGGTACTCCGTGTTCCGCGGGACGGCGCCGTACTTCCGGACGCCGGACTCGAAGTGGGCGCCACACAGCGGCGCGGTGTCCGTCGCGGTCACGCAGACGAGGTTTCGCGCGTTCGCGAACGCGGCGTCCGCGAACGGAATCGGCGTCCCGAACGGGTCGAGGTCCACGACGTCGAAGAACTGGCCGTCCTCGTAGAGGAGGCTGTTGACGTTCCGCTCGACCACTGTTCCGTCGAGGTCGTTGCGCGCGAGGTTCTCCCGTGCGAGCGCCACGGCCTCGGGGTCGAGGTCCGCGAGCGTCGCGTCCCAGCCGCTGGCGGCCGCACGCACCCCGCGGATGCCGCTGGCCGCCATCGCGTCGAGGTACGTCTCGGCGCGCGACTCCCGCTGGCGGTACGCCGACAGCGTCGCCACCGTCAGGTCCCGGTTGAGTTCCTGCGTCGGGTTGAAGAACACGCCCTCGGTCGCGCCCTCGCCGCCGCCGGACGCTTCCGGCACCTCGACGGTGACGCCGCCCTCCTCGACGAGCATACCGCTACTCGGTGGGCGCTCGAAAAAAGCACCGCGGTTGTCGGTCGGGAGCGACAGTGCTCGTCCGAAGTGGTGAGCGAACCGAGACGCGAGCACGTCCGTCGGTTCGCCGGTCGCCCGGACGACAGCGCGACCGCCCGCGAGCGCCGGTCGGAGAGCCAGTCCGGACCGTCGACGCTCGCGGTGTGCAGTCGCCGGTCGCCCGAGCGGGCTGCAGCCGCCAGTCTTCGGAGTGGCCGCCGGGAACGGGGCCCGACTGCCGTGTCAGCCCACGTTCGTCGCGCGCTCCACGACGTCCGCGCCGTACCGCTGCTCGAGGTCGTCGTGCTGGTCGGGACGGTGCTCGTAGACGTCCTGGAACAGCGTGATCGGCGTCTTCGCGGCCTGGTAGGTGGCTTCGTCCCACATGCGGTCCGTGCTGTGGTCGACCGCGACGCCGTCGATCTCGAGGGTCGCCTCGCGGGTCATCGCGATGGCGCCCTTCCCGGCGTCCTTGGCGTCCTCGAACGCTGCCATGGAGTCGACGATGTCGTCCATGCTCGGGACGTAGGCCGCGCGGTCCAGCAGTTCCTCGCGGAGTTCGTCGGCGTCCAGGGTCTGCTCGTCGCCGCCCGCGCGGAGGACGTACTGGCCGGTGGCGGTCTCTTCGAGGTCCAGGTCGTCGCCGCGGTAGACGTGGCGGCCGTCCTCGGCGTCGAGTTCGATTTCCCGGCCGTCGACCTCCAGGAGCCAGCGCCCGCTCTCGGGCGGCAGCGGCGCGGTGTTCGCGACTTCGACCTGCGTCGGGGTGAGCGACCAGATGCCGGTCATCCCCTTCGCGCGGTTCTCGCGCATGCGCTCGCGGTAGCCCTCGACGTCGCGGATGTCGTCGTACGGCCCGTCGACTGCGACCAGACCTGCTGCGCTGGCGCCACGCGAGGTGTTGTGCCGGAGTTCCGGCCACGGCGGCAGTTCGCCCGTCGGCGTCATCGCGCGCATGTCCTTCGTGTAGTCGACTTCGCCGTCCACCAGCAGGAACAGCCGCTGGAGGTTGTTCGCGGGCTTGCCCATCTCCTCGCGGAGGTCACCCATCGCGAGTTCGGCTTCGCCGCTCTCGACGATGACGGACATCGACAGCGACCCGGGGTCGAGGCCGTGTTCGCGCTCCGCGATGGTGAGGAACTCGTCGGCCTTCTTCCAGTCGTCGACGCCGCCCACCTCGGGAATCACGAACCCGTCGATGTGCTCGACGGCGCCGTTCTCGGGGTCGGTAATCTCCAGGATTTGCTGGAACCCCCGGTACCGGGTCACCGGGTCGTCGCGGTGCCAGACGACGCGGGGGTGAATCTCGCCCGGAACGGCCGCGCCGTGCTCGCGCACCACGTCGACGATGTTCCGCACGCCCTCCTCGCGCATCGACGGGGCAGTGGCGTCCTCGTTGTCCGGCACCCAGACGTCCGGCGCCTGCATGCCGCGCAGCTGGGCCGCGCTGCGCAGCATCTTCGCGGAGTCGTCCTCGCCCTCCACCGCTGTCGGGGAGGTGAAGAACGTCCGCACGAACGCGCGGTCGTAGTGGCGCGCCGTGGGGTCCGCCGTCGTGGCCGACTCAGTCATCGTTGCTCGGTTCCGGGGCGGCCGGGTCGTCGGCCGTGATGGGGTCGCGTTCGTCCTCGCTGAACCCCTCGGACTCCTCGATGCGGCGCTTCGCCTCGGGGTCGAACTGCGTCTCGATGTCCTGGTAGCGCGACACCAGCGAGAGGTCGTGGTGGGACTCCGTCTCGTGGCCGAGGTAGCGGTCCTCGAGGTCGAACTGCGCCTGTTCGGCGTGCTCGTGGATGTTCACCATGTCCTCGTAGACGGCGTGCGCGCCCGAGTGCAGGCCGTACAGCGTGATGAAGATGTACTCGTAGCCGAGGTCGCCGAGTTCCTCGAACGTGAGCGGGTCGTCCTGCTCGCTCCACGCGAACGACGACGAGTAGTTGAACGCCAGGCTGAGGTCCGGGTGCGTCTCGTGGATGGTCTCGGCGTACTCGACGGCGTCCTCGCGGCTCGGGTCCGGCATCTCAGGCCACACGAGGTCGACGCCGGCGTCCGCGTAGATGCGGCCGCGTTCGAGGTGTTCGTCCCAGTCGCCGTTCGCGGAGCCGTAGGCGTCGGTGCGCGCGATGATGACGGTGTCCTCGCTCTGCTTCGCGTCGACGGCGGCCTCGAAGCGCGCGCGGGCCTTCTCCCGGGAGACGATCTGCTTACCGGCGATGTGGCCGCAGCGCTTCGGCGTGGTCTGGTCCTCGATGTGGATGGCGCCGACGCCCGCCTTCTCGTACTCGCGGACCGCGCGTCGGACGTTGTGCACGCCGCCGTACCCGGTGTCGCAGTCAGCGACCACCGGGAGTGTGGTGGCGTCGACGATGCGCTTGGCGTTCTCGACCATCTCGGTCATCGACACCATCTCGAGGTCGGGGAAGCCGAACTGCCCGAGGACGGTGGAGTAGCCGCTCATGTAGACGGCGTCGTGGCCGGCGCGTTCGGCGAGTCGCGCGTCGAGGGCGTGGTAGAGGCCCGGCGCGAACACGTACAGCTGGTCGTCGAGCAGGTCGCGGAACTCGCGGCCTGCCGGGTTGTCGATGTCTCGTCGCGTGTAGTCGGGGTAGTCGTCACTCATCGTTGGGTTCCGTGGTGCGGTGGCTCCAGACGGTCTCGGCGATCGATTCGCGCTGGTCGGCGTCGCCTCGGAGGTCCGGGACGACGGGCGCGCCCGTGCAGTCGGTGTCGGTGTACGCCGTGTCGGTGCTGTCGGAGTCGGGGCGCCTCGTGGCGGTCTCGTCCCGGCTCGGTTGCGTCATGGTGGGGTCTATGTTCGTGTCGTTCGACATCGTCTGGTGGGTGGCTGCGTCGGTCTTCGCGCAGTGCGTTCGGTGGGTGGCGTTCGAGCGTGTGCCGATTTTCCAGCGGTGTGGTCCGGCGAGTGTCTTGCTACGTGCATCGCATCTGGTGGCGGGACGACGAACCGGATAAAGGTAATGATTAATAATGTAATATGGGGGGAAGTGCATTAACAATAATTAAAGAACTATTTTGATACGTCAATACATACCACGGGCTACCGACCGAACCTGCTAAACCATCCGCCACCCAACACGAGGTCGTGCCCGAGGTCGACGACTGGCGCGGTGCACTCGCCGACACCGGCGAACTCACCGCGCCCATCACCGAAGCCATCCTCGCCGAACACGGCGACCGCGGCCAACGCGCCATCGAAGCCGCCAGCGAAGGCCGCGTCAAACAATACAACGACTTCACCGTCGTCGTCGGCCACGAAGACGAATACATCGTCGAAGCCGGCAGCTGCAACTGCGAAGACACCCAGTACAACCTCGCCCCCGACGAGTCCTGCTGGCACGCCATCGCCGCCGACATCGCCGAACGCGTCGGCGAAGTCGACCACCACGACATGTTCTACAGCGAAGTCCGGGATTTCCTGTAGCCCACGTTCTCCAGCGTTCGCGCGCCGACAGCGGCGCCTCGTCTGCTCGCGGCGCGTAGCGCCGTTCGCACGGGCAGCGAGACCTTCGGTCTCGCTCGGCTTGCAAAAACGCGGGAAAGCACTCCAGACTTCCGTTGGTCGTCCTCGCGCCGCCACGCTCCTTGCTCACGCCTGCTACGCTCGCCGTTCGCGCAAACCGCGGCGGTCGTTCCTCACGCCCCGCGCCGCCCGCTCGCGGATGCTGGCGATAGGTCGGACCGGTCGAGCGACCTCACTCCACGCTCGGGGTGGGACGCGACAGGGCGTCGCGGCGCTGGGCCGCGCAGTCCGGGTGCGCCGGCTCGCCCCGCGGCAGCTGTGCCGTCCGGTCGCTGATGGTCTGCTGGCAGACGAAACAGATCGTCGGCAGGGACGGCGCTTCGTCGGTGGCGCTGTCGGTTTCCTCGGTCGGTCCGCCCACGTTCCTCCGCTCGGAGGGTCCGGGGTCGCATTCCATTGGCGGTTCTTTTCAGAGGTCAGTCCGTTCATAAATACGTCTTGCGGTAAATATCTGGTGGCCGTCAGGTACGGGCCGGGGACGAGCGTTGCGCTGGTCAGACGCCCCGGCGCTTCCGGATTCCGGCGTTCAGTCGCGCTCGTGCAGCATCCAGGACAGCGGCTCCGGGTCGCCGTCCGGGTGCTCGATTGCCTCGTCCCGCACCTCGAAGCCGCAGGACTCGTAGAAGGACACGAGGCCCTCGCGGGCGAGCAGTGAGGGCGCGACGTCTTTGAGTCTGGGATGGTCACGGATGGCCGCCATCAGTTCTGTGCCGAGACCGTCGCCGCGGCGGTCCTCGGCGACAGTCACATCGTATACCATCGCGTAGTAGACGTAATCCGTCATCACGCGCGCGGACGCCACCGGGTCGCCTGTTTCGTCGTCCCGCAGCAGGACCGTCTCGTCCGTGTTCCGGAGTGCGCGGCGGACGGAGTCCGGTTCTCGGTCCGCCCACCAGTCGTATTCTCGGTACAGCGACCACAACTCGTCGGCGGTCGCGCCGTACTCGACGCTCGTCATGGACCGACGTCTCGGTGAGAGCGGGAAAAACGTTGCTCGGCCGTGAGACCGACTCACGGACAGCGAGCGCGCGGTGGTCCGGCTACTGGTCCGCGCAGATGTCGACGAAGTTCCGGAGGATCTGGAGACCGGTCTCCCCGGACTTCTCGGGGTGGAACTGCGTGCCGAAGACGTTGCCCTCGTCGTTCGCGACGACCGACGGGAACGTCGTCCCGTAGTCCGTCTCCGCGACGACGTGGTCGGGGCTGTCCGGTTCCGCGTAGTAGGAGTGCACGAAGTACGCGTACTCCCCGTCCACGTCCTTTACGAGCGGGTGGTCCCGTGTGACGTCGAGTTCGTTCCAGCCCATGTGCGGGACTTTCACGTCGCCGTGGAATCGGACGTTGCGCCCGGGCACCAGGTCCAGGCCCTCGACGTCGCCCTGCCCCTCGCGTTCGGCCTCCTCGCTGGTCGTCAACAGCATCTGCATCCCGAGGCAGATGCCGAACAGCGGACGGCCCTCGGCGGCGGCGTCGGAGAGCGCGTCCCGGAACGGCCCCGCGTTCTCCATGCCGTCCCCGAACGCGCCAACACCTGGCAGGACGATGCCGTCAGCGTCGTCGAGTGCGCCCGGGTCGTCGGAGATGGTCACGGCGGCGTTCGCGCGCTCCAGCCCGCGCGTCACGCTCCGGAGGTTCCCGAGGCCGTAGTCCACCACGACGACGGACGCTGTCGTCTGCTCGCTGGCCGTCGTACTCATATACGCCCCTTCGTGAGCCGCGTGCAAGTCCCTTTCTTTCCGGCGAAACCTGCCCCGACGCCGTTGGCGAGTATTGCCACCCACCCGCCCGCCCTACGGAGGTCTATGTATTCCTTCGGAGGCGAGTGAAGAGATGTATGCACACCCGTGGATAGAATGAAAACCTTTTTCATTCGACTATCCAACTGACAGTTGTATTCCCCATGGACCGACGCAGTTTCCTCAAAGCAACTGGTGCGGCCGGCGCGGCCGGTCTGACCGCAGGATGTCTCGGACAGTTCGGCGAACAGCCCTACGTCGACGGTGACGTGCGGTTCCTGATGTCGCCGACAGAGCCGCAGGACCAGATGACTGCGCAGTACACGCCAGTCCAGGAGCGCCTCACCGAGGTCATCGACGCCGTCGACGAGGTCGACATCAAGTACGCCGCCAACTACGCGGCGACGCTGAACGCGCTGGACTCCGGGACCGCCGACGTCGCCGAGACCGGCCCGTTCGCGGCCGCCCTCGGCGTCAACTCCGAGAAGGCCGAAATCATCCTCCAGCGCCAGGCGTTCGGCGGCTGGAAGTACAAGTCCGTCATCGTCACCAAGGAGGACTCCGACATCGAGTCGCCCGCGGACCTCGAGGGCAAGTCCGTCGCGTTCGCCGACGCGCTGTCGGCGTCCGGCTCGCTGTATCCCCTGTACATGCTCAAGGGTGCAGGCCTCGAAATCCCCGACGAACCCGGGAGCCCGGCCGGCGCGAACTTCGACCCCAGCTGGTCGAGCCACGCGTCCGCGATGGAAGCGCTCCGCAACGACCAGGCCGACGCAGCGGGCGTCGGCTACTTCATCGCCTCCGGCGAGGAATCCGAGTACGCCGAAGGCATCCGGGAGGTGGCGTCCGAGGACGGCATCCCGCGCGCCCCGATCGTCGTGAGCCCCCAGCTCGGTGACGACGAGAAAGACACCATCATCGAGGCGTTCACCGAAGCCGACGACTCCCTGTACTACGGCGAGGACGGCGAGGAGGGAACCGACGACGACCTCTGGTTCGACGGCGTCCGCGAGCGCGGCGTCGACACCTACCAGCCCGTCATCGACGTCGCCCAGGACCTCGGCTACAGCGAGGACGTCTTCAAGGACGACGAGGAGTAACGCGGCTGCAGAACTGAGAAACACAACATATTGGCCTATTCGGGCCAGCTTTCTACAACAACGAGAGAATGGCGACTGTTACCGCAACGAACGTCACCAAAATCTACGGCGAAGACACGGTGGCGTTGAACGACGTATCATTCGAGATTCCTGATGGCGAGTTTGTGGTCCTCCTGGGACCGTCTGGCGCTGGTAAGTCGACGCTTCTCCGAATTCTAAACGGCCTCACGCAGCCCACCGAGGGGACCCTCGAAATCGGTGGCGAGGAGGTCACTGGCACGCGCTCGGACATCGCGATGGTGTTCCAGATGCACTACCTCGTCGAGTCGATGAGCGCGTACCGGAACGCGCTCACGGGCGCGCTGAACCGCACGGAGACCGTCGACAGCGTGCTCACGCACTACGACGAGGCCGACAAGGAACTCGCGCTGGACGCACTCGACACCGTCGGCCTGCTGGAGGAAGCCGACCAGCGCGCCGGGTCGATGTCCGGCGGCCAGCAGCAGCGCGTCGGCATCGCTCGCGCGCTCACGCAGAACCCGAGTCTCCTGCTCGCCGACGAACCCGTCGCGAGCCTCGACCCGCGAGCGGCCCAGGAAGTGATGCAGTACCTCAAGGACGCCGCCACGGAACGCGACCTGACCTCCATCGTCTCGCTGCACCAGGTGAACATCGCCAGGGAGTTCGGCGAACGCTTCATCGGCCTCCGGGAGGGCGAAGTCGTCTTCGACGGCGGCAAGGAGGACCTGACGATGGACGTCGTCGACGACATCTACTACGGCGACGACACGACCGACCAGGGCGTCGAACAGATCGCGGGTGAATCCTGATGGCGTCGAGCCGCATCCAGCAAGTCAAGGACCGAATCGAGCGCCAGCAGCGACGCCGCCGCATCCTGAGTATCGTCGGCGTCATCGCGGTCATCGCGGCGACCGGTCTCGGGATGCGCCTCGTCGGGTTCACCGTCGCGGAACTCGTGCGCCAGTTCCCGGTCTGGCTGAGTTTCGTCGCGGAGTTCCTGAACCCGGACTTCGTCGACTTCACGCTCTCCTCGAAGGAACGCGGTATCGCCGGCCTGGACGGCCTCTGGTACAGTCTCTCCCACCCCGGAACCATCATCGAGAGCGCGGGCGCGACCGAGTCCAGCGGGTCGGTACTCGTCGCTGCGGCCGTCACCACCGTCGTCGTCGGCTTCACCGGCACGGTGCTGGGCTTCCCGCTCGCGCTCCTGCTGGGCGTGCTCGGCTCCGAGCGCGTCACGCCGTTCCCGTTCAACTTCATCTTCCGCGGCACGATGTCGACGATTCGCGCCGTGCCGTCGCTCGTCTGGATTCTCATCTACATCCCGCTGTTCGGTATCAGCCCGAAGTCCGCCATCTTCGCCATCGCGACGGACACCATCGGGAACCTCGGCCGGCTGTTCACGGACGAACTCGAGGAGATTAACGACGGTCCCATCGAGGCGATCAGCTCAACGGGCGCGAACCGCCCGCAGACGGTCATCTTCGGGATGCTCAGTCAGGTTTCCTCGTCATTCATCGCGTGGACGATGTACGTCCTCGAGATCAACACCCGCATCGCCATCAGTCTCGGCGTCGTCGGCGCGGGCGGCCTCGGGCAGTACATCAGCCTGAAAATTCAGTTCGGAACCCCCGAGGCGTACTCGCAGGCGGCCGCCGGCCTGCTGATGGTCGTACTCATCGTCATCAGCGTCGAACTCATGTCCTCGCGCATCCGTGCGCGACTCCGCCCCGGCGAGAGCCAGGGCTCGTCGGTGTTCGACACGATCAAGGGCCTGTTCGACGCCGACAAGTGGGTCGGCCGCTCGGACTAGAACTCCCCTAACCGGGACTGGCCGCCGCTTGCGCCCGCTATCGTCGCTGCTTTCTCGATGGTCGCGCGGAACGCGTCCTGCTGGCTGGCGTCGTACAGCGTCGCCGCCGGATGCAGACAGACCAGCACCTCTCGTGGCTCACCGCCGAGTTCGACGCGTTCGACGCTCCCCGTCTCGCTGGTGACGGCGACGTCCCGTTCGAGCAGGTGTTCGCCCGGGACTTTTCCGAGCGTCACGACGACGTCGGGGTCGACGAGGTCGATTTCGCGCTCGAGGTACGGCCGGCAGTTCGCCAACTCCGTTTTCGAGGGATCGCGGTTCTCCGGCGGCCGACACCGCACGCAGTTCGTGATGCGGACGTCCGTCCGCGAGAGCCCGGCGTCGCGGAGTTCGTCGTCGAGCACGTCGCCGCTCCGCCCGACGAACGGCACGCCCTCCGCGTCCTCGTTCGCGCCCGGCGCCTCACCGACGAACAGCACGTCGGCGTCCGGTGGTCCGTCGCCGTTGACGATCTGGCTGCGGGACTCCACGAGGTCGCTGCAGCGCGTGCACGCCGCGACCTCGAGGCCCTCCATGCCGTCCGTGTCGCTCATGTCTCCCCGGACCACGGCCGCGGAGTTAAGCGTACACGACTCGGGCCGGCCGCCGATATCCCTGTAGACGCCGCACCAACGCAGGTAGAGTTGTGCACCGCCTCGAGCACGCGACTACGGCTGCGCAGCACGCGACTACGGCTGTGCATATTCGTCGGCTGCGCGCGCCGCGAGCCGCGCGACCCGCAGCGGCTCTGGCCGTCCGCCCTCCGGCGTGAACGCGCGAACCACCTCGTCGGGGTTCTCGCAGCCGACGGCGCGCACGAACACGCGCTCGCCGTTCACGTCGACCGGCCGGCGG
>Ga0207851_100060_pt1 | contig 93333 bp, 88 predicted proteins | sample A23E3SouthBayCA_FD_187747 | JGI IMG/M metagenome (GOLD analysis project Ga0207851, IMG submission 187747) | Aerobic enrichment media microbial communities from Eden Landing Ponds, California, USA - A23 E3 (SPAdes) | ecosystem: Environmental > Aquatic > Marine > Unclassified | place: Emeryville... | reverse complement strand
CCATCCCGAACACGGAAGATAAGCCCACCAGCGTTCCGGGGAGTACTGGAGTGCGCGAGCCTCTGGGAAACGCGGTTCGCCGCCACCATTCATATCTTATAGCCCACTCGGGAGAGATATCTCTCCCGAGTGGGCTTTCTGTATTTATATAAGGTTAACTCGTACATTCACGTATCGGCATTCTGACCACATTCGTGCAACCGATTTCTGGAGAGTGCGGAGAAGTTGGTGAATATGAATCTATACCAGAACAACTGGAGTCTTCTGAGCAAGTTCGCGGTCATCTCTTTATTAATCCCGGGGTGGAGTCCAATAGCTACGATGTACCTGGATTTATTGTGTTCTCACGAGGAGAGTGGTCCTCTGGTCGGAGTGAAATGGTAGTTTCTGATGGTGATCAAAATCAAGGAGCGATCTATATTGAGGCCGAAGACGGACCTGAACCGATTTCGGTTCTTTCCGAACCCGTTCATTATGCAGTCGCCCAGGTCCGGAGGAGTAATATCGAAGACGCTATTTCTCTAAGTCAGGATAATAGTCGTTACACCTGCTCACGGGTTCTGAGTACGTAGTCGAGGAAAATGATTGCTCCAGTGTCGGCAAACGCCTCGGCCCCAGCGACGACGGTCGCAACCGGTCCAAACCCGCCGTCTGAGGGATCTTGTGGCGGAGATGTAGTGAATGTCAATGCTGTAGTAGAGGCTTTCACCGACTGGCACCCCTCCCCAGAGTGTGTAGACGGCCGCCGAGTCGAGAAACAGCGCCAACATGACCGGCGCCACCGGCCACAACTGAACACCGTAGCCGGTGAACACCTGAGACAAACCCCACTCGTCTGGGTGCCCCACCTCCACGAATCGTCGTTGCGCTACCCGCTGAGCAGTACGTTCATTTCACTTCGTCACAAATCTTCTTCTCATGCCTACCAACGTTCTCGTCGCCTTCGACGGCTCCCCACTTTCAGAGCGTGCGCTCACATACGCTATCGAAACCTTCCCCGATGCACCAATCACCTCGATTTACGTTATCAATCCTATCGACTCGGTTATCGACGTGGAGGCTGGCGGCCTACCAGTCGCCGAGGGCTGGTACGAGAATGCGAAAGAACAAGCAAGCAGAACCCACACGACGGCGACGGACCTCGCGGCGGAACGGAGTACCGAACTCGTTACCGTCACGGAAGTCGGCAAACCGGCACGAGCTATTTTGGAATACGCTGAAGACCACGATGTCGATCAGATCGTCATGGGCAGTCACGGCCGCTCAGGAATCGACCGTGCGCTCCTCGGGAGCGTTGCCGAGACAGTCACCCGCCGAGCCCGGATCCCAGTGACGATCATCAGCTGAATCATTCGGACAAGAAGGACAGAAGGAGGGGTCCACAGTGTGGAGGATCCGCTTCGTATCCAGTCAGACAGAGCCACAATGACAGACCTACAGTACAGAATCACAATGCAGTGTATGGAGACATTGCGTGACCGTTACTGAATCACCCCCGCTATCGACGTGCACTGTCCAGATCGAACGACGAGGTGGTCGCGGCGAAGCGGGAGCGCGAACCCTCGAACGACACCTCCGAGACATACCAGGCGTCCACGACGTCGACGTCTCGTTCCGAACGGGGAGCATTCGAATCACCTACGACGAGAGCGGTACCTCAGAGGAACAACTTCGGGATGCGGTCCAAGTCCGTGGTGTTTCGATCCAGGACGAGGGCGACACGGCACCCGACGAGGTGACCACCCGTTCGGAACTCAGACGTGAGGCAGTGTTCGTCGGTCTGACACTGCTCGGCATGGTGACCGGCTTGGCGACGGGGTGGCTCGATGGTCCGTCTCTCATGATGTGGGCCGGCTACAGCGTCGCATACGTCTTCGGCGGGTGGTACGGGCTCAAAGGGGCCATCGAGACGCTCCGCCACCGCGCGGTCGATATCGACCTGTTGATGATCGTCGCCGCGGTCGGCGCGCTCTCGATTGGAGCCCCGTTTGAGGGGGCGATGCTCCTCTTCCTGTTCTCGCTGTCGAACACGCTCCAACACTACGCTATCGGCCGTTCACGGCGGGCGATCGAGTCTCTCGTCGAGATGCGACCGGACGAAGCGCAGGTTCTTCGTGACGGTGAGGAGGTCACGGTTCCCATCGACGAGGTTGCCGTTGGCGACGTGTTCGTCGTTCGTCCCGGCGACAAGATCCCGCTTGACGGCATCGTCACGTCCGGCGAGGGAACGGTCGATCAGGCCTCGCTCACCGGCGAGTCCGTGCCTGTACCGAAGGAACCTGGTGACGAGGTGTTCGGCGGCACGATCAACGAGAGTGGGAGCCTCGAAATCGAAGTCACTCGACGGGCCCACGAATCGGCGATCAGCCGCCTCATCACCATGGTCGAAGAGGCCCAGAGCGAGAAGGCGCCGACACAGCGGCTCATCGATCGTCTCGAACAACCGTACGTACTCGGCGTATTCGCCCTCACAATCGCAGCTATCGGGATTCCGCTCGCGCTCGGGAGCGAGTTCACGGGGACGTTCTATCGCGCGATGACGCTCATGGTCGCCGCGTCGCCGTGTGCGGTCATCATCTCGACGCCCGCGGCAGTCCTCTCGGCAATCGCCTCCGGCGGCAGGCAGGGCGTGCTGTTCAAGGGCGGCGAACACGTCGAGACTGCAGCACGCATCGACGCGGTCGCGTTCGACAAGACCGGCACACTCACACAGGGTGACACGGAGTTGACCGACGTATCTGTCCGTGACGAATCGTCGGACCAGACACTGTCCGAGGATGAGTTGCTCTCAATCGCGGCCGCAGTACAGGCCCGCTCGGAACACCACCTCGCTCGTGCGACTGTGAGGGCGGCACAAGCCCGGTCACTCGACGTCGCTGACGCGGAGCGGTTTCAGTCAGTCGCCGGGAAAGGGGTCAAGGCAGACATCGACGGAACGACGACGCACATCGGGAATCGCAGTTACTTCCAGACCGTTCTCGGAGACGCGGCGATCGACGGTCTCGAACCAGGGCTTGATCGCCTCCAGACGCTAGAGGCAGAGGGAAAAACGAGCGTCCTCGTTGCCCGAGAGCGTCACGGCGAAGTCAGCGTTCTGGGGTGGCTCGCCTTCACTGACACCGTTCGCCCTGACGCGGCCGAGATGATCGCCGACCTCCGCTCGCTCGGCGTGGAGCACATCGTCATGCTGACAGGCGACAACGAGCGCGTCGCACAGCGCATCGCCGACGAAGTCGGTATCGACGAAGTCCAGGCGGAACTGCTACCGGAAGAGAAAGTGGCGACGATCGAAGAGCTGGTCGAAGGCCACGAGAACGTGGCGATGGTCGGTGACGGTGTAAACGACGCCCCAGCACTCGCCACAGCAACCCTCGGTATAGCGATGGGCGGCGCGGGAACCGATGTCGCGCTCGACACTGCCGACGTGGTACTGATGGGCGATGATCTCAGCAAGATTCCCTACGTACTTGGCCTCGGCCGCAAGACTCGCCGAACGCTCACCATCAATCTCGCCATCGCCTTCGGCGCGATTGCACTCATGGTCGGCACGATCCTCCTCCGAGGTATCCCGCTCCCGCTCGCAGTGATCGGTCACGAGGGCTCAACGGTCCTCGTCTCGCTGAACGGCCTTCGGTTGCTCGGCTTTCGTGGGTGAGACGTTGATAGGTGGTCGGAGGTCGTGGCCGACACAGAGGGCGAGGGAAATGTCAGGTCCCCAATGAGCGCTGTATCGTGAACTATCCGTGACATTCTTTCAGTACGAACAGCCGAGAGCGGGTATCCATTCCGTAGCTGGTTGTCCCCCCCTGGATTCTCGTCGCCGTTCCTCTTTGTGTCTGGAGATTATTGGGTGTCAATCACACAACCTTTTTTACAGTTATCGACCATAGCCTCTCTCAGGGACTTTTCCGCTGGAGATGGACGAACATCCGATTCAAACGCCGTGGGCCAGGTCGTCGGACGAGATCCTCGATCACTACGAGGGTTCTGTAGACGAGGGACTGAGCGAGGACGAAGCCACAACGCGGCGCGAGCGGGTCGGCCCGAATGCGTTGCACGAGGCGGAGCAGCGGGACTGGTTGGGAGTTCTGGTCGACCAGTTCAAGAGCTTCATCGTGCTGTTGCTGGCGGTGGCAGGAGTGGCAGCCTTCGCACTGAACGAGAACATTGAGGGGGTCGCCATCTTCGTTGTGCTCCTCATCAACGGGCTCATCGGGTTCGTCACCGAGATGCGGGCTATCAAGTCGATGGAGGGCCTCCAGGAGATGACGGAGATCGAGGCTCGCGTTCGCCGGGCGGGAGAGATCGAGAAGGTTTCCGCCGAAGACCTGGTGCCGGGAGACATCGTGCTCCTCAGCGCCGGGAACGTCGTTCCGGCCGATCTTCGAGTGATCGAGCCCTCCAAGCTCCAGGCCGACGAATCGGCGCTCACCGGCGAATCCGTTCCCGTCGGAAAGACGAGCGATGTCCTGGAGGAAGACGTGCCTCTCGCCGAGCGAGAGAACATGCTCTACAAGGGCACGAGCGTGACGCGGGGGACTGTTGAAGCGATCGTTGTGTCGACCGGGATGGACACGGAACTGGGCAAGATCTCGGCGTCGCTGCAGGGAGAAATCGAAGAGAAGACGCCGCTCCAGCAGAAGCTCGACGAACTCGGGCGCAAGCTAGTTCCGTTCCTACTCGTCGTGGCCGCCATCGTTTTCGTTTCGGGGTGGCTCAGAGGGCAGGATCTGTACCTGATGGTCGAGACAGCCATCGCACTGGCTATCGCAACCATCCCGGAAGGACTCCCGGTCGTCGCCACGCTGGTGCTCGCGCGGGGGATGTGGCGGATGGCGGATCGAAACGCCCTGATAAACAACCTCGCCTCCGTCGAGACACTGGGCTCGACGAATATCATCTGTACCGACAAGACGGGCACGCTGACGGAGAACGAGATGACCGTGGCCGAGTACGAACTGGCGAACGGATCAGTCGCGGTCACCGGGACCGGACTCGACACCGAAGGGACGTTCCAGCATGGTGACGAAGAGCGGGATGAGCCACGAGATCCCGTCATGCAGGAGGCCCTGGAGGTAGGCGTCCTCTGTAACAACGCCTCCGTGACCCAGGAAGACGACGAGACCGCTGTAACGGGTGATCCAACGGAGGCCGCTCTCCTGATAGCGGGATTGAAGGGCGGTATTGACCGGGCGGGCCTCCTCGAGTCGATGCCCGAGGCCCGCGAGGTGTCCTTCGATCCGTCCGCGAAAATGATGGCGACCTATCATACTGTTGATGGAGGATACAAGATTGCCGTGAAAGGTGCACCAGAAGCAGTCGTCGAGTCGTCAACTCGGCTCGTGACGGACGACGGCACCGCAGCGCTCTCGGAAGCTGACAAAGAAGAGTGGATTCAGAAGAGCGAACGTATGGCCGAAGACGGGCTACGCGTTCTTGCGCTCGCCAGGAAGGACGTAGAGAGCACGGAGACGCCACCATACGAAGACCTCTCGCTGCTCGGGCTCGTTGCGATGATCGATCCACCGCGCGAGGAGGTCAAATCGACCATCAAGAACTGTCTGGACGCGGGGTTGCGAATCGTTATGGTAACCGGCGACCACCCGGGGACGGCCAGAAATATCGCGCGGAGCGTCGGGTTGATGCGCCCGGAGGACGACGAGGTTATCCGGGGGAGCGAACTCGACGACCCCGAGAACCTGTCACAGGACGAGATGGAGCGGTTCGTGAACGCGTCGGTGTTTGCGCGTGTTGCTCCGGAGAACAAGCTCGACCTGATCGGAATTCACCAGGCAGCCGGCTCGATCGTGGCCATGACCGGAGACGGGGTCAACGACGCACCGGCACTGAAGCGGGCCGACATCGGCGTCGCTATGGGTCAGCGAGGGACGCAAGTGGCTCAGGAGGCGTCGGATATGATCCTGCAGGACGATAATTTTGGGAGTATCTATCACGCCATCAGGGAAGGGCGGATCATCTTCCGGAACATCCGGAAGTTCGTGCTGTATCTTATGTCCTGCAACCTCAGCGAACTACTGGCCATCCTGATCGCGGCGCTGTTGGGGTTTCCGCTCCCGTTGCTCCCGTTGCAGATCCTCTTTCTCAACGTCGTGACCGACATCTTCCCGGCGTTCGCACTGGGGGCGTGTGGGGGGAGCAAGGAGATCATGAATACACCGCCGCGAGACACCGACGAGCCGATCCTGACCCGCACGCACTGGACCGAACTCGGGATGTATGGGACGATGATCTCGGTCGCGACAATCGGTGCGTTCGTGATCGGGGGCGGGATGTACGCTGGCGGTATGGGGGCCAAAGAAGTCGTCACGATGTCGTTCCTCACGCTGGCGTTCGCCCAGCTCTGGCACGTGTTCAACATGCGTGAACTCACGTCGGGCATCGTGCGCAACGAAGTCACCGAGAACGCGTACGTGTGGGGTGCACTCGGCCTGTCGGCTCTGCTGGTGATTGGTACCGTCTATCTGCCCGGGGTCTCGCTGGCACTAAGCACCGCACCGATTGGCCTCAAGAGTTGGCTGGTGGTGCTTGGGATGAGCCTGCTCCCCCTCGGTGCCGGACAGATCGTTCTGGAGTTGCGACGCCGGTTTGGCACGCCGAATCTGGGGACAAGGCTCGAAAATATGTTGTTCGACTGATACGGACCGGTCGGTCAACCGATGTCTCCCTCGTCGATTTGGGACCAGGTATCCGAGCCGACGCGGAGGGCGGCTTTGAGTGCCCCAAGGACGACGGGACCGAAGAACAGGCCCATAATCCCGAATGCGTACGCTCCACCGAGGATACCGAGGAGGATGACGGCAGGATTGAGCTTCGCGTATCTGTCGACGGCGAATGGACGGAGATAGTCGTCAGTGAGTCCAACCACGATGACGCTGTAGACGAATAATCCGACGGCGAGTAGTGGTTCGTCCGTGAGATACAGGTAGACCACTGCCCCGCCCCAGACGGGAATCGTTCCGACAAGCGGAATCATCGCGAGAACGATCATGACGGCCGTCCAGAACAGGGCATTGGGAACGCCAGTAACGACGAGCCCGACTCCGGCGACGACCCCCTGGACGATTGCGACGAAGACGTGTCCGAAGAGAACGCCCCACATCACGTCGTTGATCTCGGCGTAGAGGTCGCGCTGGATGTCCGTCGGAAGGGGGATCGTTCGGTTGAGCCAGTTGGTCAGGTCGTCACTGTCTTTGAGAAGGTAGTAGACGAGAAAGAGCGCCAACGCGAGCCCGATGAGGTGGAAAGTGATCGTACTGAACGCCTGGGTCGACCGTTCGAATACGATCGTTCCGATTTCCCGCCCTGAGCTGACGAGTTCGCCTGTGATATCGACCTCTTGTCCGGTGAGTTCTTCGATCCGGGATTCGACTACCTCGATCTGTACCGGGTCAGCGTCGAAGTTTTGGAGGTTCTGGTTGGCGCTATCTACGACTGTCGCGAGGATCACTACGAACGGCGCGACGAATCCAGCAACCGTCAGAATCACGAGCGAGAGCGCGGCGACCATCGGCGATACGTACGCTTCGAGGCGGATCTGCAGCGGATAGAGCACGTAGGCGAGGAGGACGGCACCGAGGACGTACTGGAGAAACGGTTGTATCAGTATGGCCGATAGACCGAGGAGGGTAACGATTAGGGCGAGGACAAACCCCTTGCTGAGGTTCACAGCTGTGAATTTGTCGACCGATAACAAAAAGATTCGATATCATCACAGCTGTAGACCGCACTGTCATCGACTGCCGGGGTTATCCGGCCTCAAATCGAAGTCAGTGGGCCACAGCCCACTTATCAGTCTGTGTGTCCAACGAAATACCGCATACCCGTGGCTCTTTCACCCATGATTCTCTTGATCAATACCGACTGGACGACCCAGCCATCCGTGTCTTTCTGCTTCCCCAGCCGCACCTCCCTCTCTCCGAGACGGAATTGGGACGAGGGCTCTCAGGCTTGATTTTTCAACCCTCAATTACAAAACAGCGTCTCGCGAGTGGATTCACCTCCGGATGTTCGGTACGTTGTGATTCACCGTTTCAGGGGCGAATCTGGGCGCACAGTTTGCGGTCACCTGACGACAGTCACGGGCAGCGATGCACGTCTCATTACGGTTTCGGCGACTGAACCCAAGAGCACTCGAGAGACACCCGAGCGTCCGTGGCTCCCGATAACGATCACGTCGATGCCGTGTCTGTCCGCGTACTCGATAATCTCGTCAGCGGCCTTGCCGACCTCGCTTGCTGTTTTAACCTCCCGGTCGTGCTCGGCTGCCTTCGCCTCGGCCTCGGCAAGCAGTTCTGCCGACCGATCTCGGGCCCGTTTCCGGAGCGTTTCGTCTCCGATCAGTGCTTTCGCGCTATAGCTCTCTTCGATGTAGTCGATAACGTGGAAGACAGTGATCGGCGCATCCGAATACACATCGAGCGCGTGCGTCAGCGCCTTCTCCGAGAGCGGAGTCCCATCGTACGCAACGAGCACCTCGTTGACGGAAGTCATACCCGAGAGATGCGCGTTAAATCCATATATAGGCCCGGGGAAACTGAGCCTGCGGAAGGGGATTCCACCCGTATTGGCGGGCCTCTCCCGATAGAACAGGCTTTCTCGGTCCCAGAACTAGATTGGGAGTAGAACCAGAAGTATCGGGAGAACAACCAACGAGGTGAGAAACCAAGCCAGGTACCAACGGTTGGTAACCAGACGGGTTTGGGCGGTCTCGACAGCTTGGAAGTACGTCGAGAACCGAACCAGTGTTCCGACCGTGATGATCGTTCCGACTGCGACGAGTGATAACACGATAGCCACGCCCTGTGGCGATTCCAAAAGCACAGCGATGACAATCGTGTCGAAGAAGGTGCCGACATTCGCCCCCAGAACGTAGGGAACGATTTCTTTCCGCTTGATGTAGTTGCGGTTGTAGAGGGGGACGACGACGCCTAACGAGAACGCGACACTGGTCGTCACGCCAGTGATGAGGATACCGAGCCCGAACGAGGTCCATTTGTGCTGAAATCGGAGAAAGAACCGCTTGCGGAGCCATTCGGTGTCGATCCGTTTGAGCACCCGGTCGAAGAGCGTGAGGCTGCCAAACAGCACGAGAACGGCCATCACGAGTGCCAGGCTCACACCAGCAGTATCGACGATGGCTCCCGTCGCTGGATCGAAGGCCGCCAGTGGATTAAACGAGAATTCAACACTGTCACTCACGCCCTGGAGTCCGGTCCGGAGTACTGGCAAGAGGAGATACCCGAGCACGGTCGCCGGTAGATAGATCGAGTGGGACAGGAGGAACGTCAGTATCCCCAACTCAGTCGCCTCACCGAACGAAGAGCGCCGCTTCTGGAAATAGTCCAGCATTCCTATCAAGAGTACGATAGCGGCACCCCCGAGGCGTGAACCGGCGAGCATCAGGAACAACTGTGAAGCCGTGAGAACCCCAGTCTTGAACAGCGAGACGGACAGGGCCGCTACTACTGATCCGTTGGTGAGCACGTACGTGGCGAGCCAGCTCGCACCCAGAGCTTGCCCACTTCCGGCGACGTATCGCCTGAAAAACCGTTCGAGCGGAGCGGCCGCGGCCGCTGTGGACGCCCCCAGCAACTGGACTGCGAACAGGAATAGTAGCAGAGAGACGAGAGCGCCAGCGACCAGTAGGCCGGATTCACGTCCTCGTATCAATATCTCATTGATGTTCGAATCCACGGATTCTATCTCTACAGCCTCATGGTAGACGCACAAAGGTTACGCCGTGAGAGGGGAGTTCCTGCTATGAGGGACATATTCGATCCTGGGTGGGTCCCTGCTGATATCACTTCATCCGACGTCCTTGTCCTGTTCGTGATTGGAACTGGTATCTTGACGGTGAGACAGATTTGTGTGGTCTTGCACCCGCAGCAGTGATACGGTCTCTCGATAACAGCGTCTTCGGCACCCACGGAACACGGGCTTTGACCGATACGTCCTTGGTAGCGTCACTGAGTATCTCGTTTGGACGTCGTCGATTCCGGTGTTGACGGTCCGAGGCCCCCAACCCTGAGACAGGCGATATCGGGCCCCTCGATCCGTGAGAACGGGGGTATACGCATGAAATCAGCCTACGTACGCATCGGAATTCGATAGCCGGGGGCCATCGCACAGAACCGCTACTCCCCGCGTCCAACCGTGATGACGGGAACTGGTGCAGAGCGGACGGTCTTTTCAGCGACGTTCCCGAGTAGTATTCGATCACTTCCGCGCCTCCCAGTCGTTCCCAGCACGACGGCGTGGATATCGTTCGATTCGATGGTGTCGAGTATTACCTCGTTAGGGGCCCCGTGTTTGACGTGCCGGACACTATTCGAAAGGCCGCGTGTCTCTGCCTCGGACACGAGATCGTCAACGGCATCGGTCGCTGCCTGTTCACTTTCACGTTCCGAAATCGTTGAGCGAACGTCCAGGCCCAGGGAGGTATCGTCGACGACAGACAGCACGTGAACAGTCGCATCGAGAGCCGCTGCAAGTGAGAGACCATGTTCGGCAGCATGGGCTGCACCGGCACTCCCGTCGGTCGGGATCAGGATGTTCTCGTAGGGAAACACCAGTTGTTCGTCGGGCTGCATCCGCGCTGTGAGGACAGGGACGGAAGACAGACGGACGATCTTCTCCGTGACGCTCCCGACGAGGTATCGTGATACCCCCTCCCGCCCGCGGGTCGGCATCACGATCAGGTCGTGATCGTATCGCTCAGCATACTCGACGATCGTCGGCGCTGGATTCCCCTGGACGACGTCGGACTCGTAGTCGACACCGAGTGTGTTCAGTGTCCGCTCTGCTTCCTCGACGATGTCCTCACCCTCCAGAACAAGTGCGTCAACGACCTGTGTTTCGACGACGGTCACACTATCGCGTGTCGTATCCGCGACGAACAGAACGTGGATCGTGGCGTCGACCCAGTGTGCGATCTCAGCAGCGTGATGTAATGCCTCCGCAGCCCCATCGCTTCCATCGAACGGGAGCAGAATGTCCTCGTACATGTGCACTGCGAGTACCTACGTGCATCACGCTCAAGTGGTTTGTCACCTACCAGCAGAGGCGTCTCACCCACCACTCGGGTCCGGCTCTCGAACCCACATCACCGGCACTGGCGACGTTCGAACGATTTTCGAACTCACCCCACCCATCATGTAGCGGCTGAAGTCGGTCGTGCCGTGCGTGCCGAGGATGGCGAAGTCAATCTCGTGTGTGTCGATGTAGCTTCGGATCTCTTTGGACGGGATACCGAGTTCGATTTCACTCTCGACGGTATCGACCGTCGCCGCCGCTGCGGTCTCGATGGCGTCTGCAATGATCTCATCCGCCCGGGTGGTGAGTTCCTCATCTTTCACCAGGGTGCGAGCATCCGGACCGAGGCTTCCAGTCTCGACAACGTGGAGTATATGGAGCGTGGCATCAGTTGCGTTTGCGAGGGCGACTCCTTCGGACAACGCGAGTTCCGAACCACGGCTTCCGTCGGTTGGAACCAGAAGATCCTGGCACGGATAGGTGTGTGGTTGGGTCCCGGGATTGACTGCGATCACGGGGATGTCCGCGGTGTTGATAACGCGTTCTGTAACGCTCCCCAGGAGAAACCGCTGCAATCCACGCCGTCCATGGGGTCGGCATCACGATCAACTCGACGGCTGACTGCGTACTATACTCGACAATCGCCTCGTAGGGGTCACCGTGGATTACCTCCGAGACCACGGAGATGCCGCGTTCTCTGGCGCGCTGGGCTGTTTCGTTCACGATTTCTGTTCCTTCCTGCTCCAGGGCGGCACTCACATCACCTTGCATTCCGCTACGGCTGACTTGGCTGGTGTCTACGACATTGAGGACGTGGACCGTTGCCTCGTGTTCGGCGGCTATCTGGAGGGCATAGTCGAGGGCCGAATCTGCTGGCTCGCTCCCATCTGTGGGAAAGAGGATGTGGTCGTACATATGATATGTCTGAGGGAATGAGTGGATATTACTGACCTTCAGTAGTGATCTCCACCGCTCCTTCTTCTGCCGTCTGGGTCTCACGCCACCAGACTAACTCGAACTCGATACTCTGTTTTGTCTCAGTCTCACCTTCAGACCAGCCCGACTCGCCTTCCAGTTTGAATGTCACCGGGTTCGTCGGGTCCAACTGAACCTGCTGCCCACCGAGTTCGAGCGTCACAGCGTCGTCGCCGTCGAGTTGCTCGGCTAGTTCGCGGAGGGACGATGCACTTTCGGACCGCGTTTTCTCGGCTTCAGTTTCGAGCTCTCCCATACGCTCGGGTACACGAGAAGTCCCGATAAACGAAGGGGGACATTCTCTACTCGAAGGAATCGTTCATCGGTACTAGATCAGAGATACGCTGCTTGAGACCGGTTGCCGAGTCATTTTGACCGCGTGGCAATCGCCCAGCGACTGGTTGCTGACACGTCGAGGCCGGGCGCTCCTAATCGGCGAGTCTCTGTTGCCGGCAGTCGTGTGTTCTCGGGAAGCCGTCGCGATAGCACAGGTCGCCGGGACAGATACTGGTCATACACACTGATTCTTCGCTGGCGGAGAGATACTATCGATTACGAGAACCTGAAAGGACTCTAACAGCCGTGTTCGGTTGCGCATACGCTACCTAACGTACTAGCTATATTCTGTCCTAGCCCTGTGGCTGCCACTGCTCTTGCTAATTTTAGCATGCTATACAGCGGTATGAGAACAGTAACCGGTATTTATTCGGCTTGGACCGAATAAGTAAATATGGGCACCGCTTCGCTTGGGCAACGACACGAGTTCCGGGCCTTGTTCGACCAGCTTGATGGTGTTGCGCTTTGGACAGCCACAGGACCCGGCGAATTCGGCTATATCAGTGCAGGCTTCGAGGATATCTGGGGGATTCCTCCCGAAGACGTCAAAGACGACGTCACTCGGTTAATTGATAGCATCCACCCCGAAGACCGGGACCGTGTACGAAAAAACATCCAGGCATCATCCCAGGGACTCCACGAGGAAGCGTATGAGGGACGGGTCGTACAACCGGATGGATCGATTCGCTGGGTGCTCACGCGGCAGGTACTCCTCCGAAACGATGACGGCGAGGTCTCAGAAGTCGTCGGCATCTGTACAGATATCACGGAGCAAAAGCGTCGCGAGCAGGAACTCGAACTCCTGAACCGAATCGTCCGTCACGATATTCGCAACGATATGATGGTCGTATTGGGTTGGGCGGAGATGCTCGAAACCCACGTTGATACTGAAGGAGAGGAGTACTTGCAGAAGATTCTCGCCAGCGGCGAACACGTCGTTGAACTGACTGAGATAGCTCGTGATTACGTGGAAACGGTTGTCTCGAATGAAGATCTCACCGTGGAACCGGTGCCGATCTGCTCCGTTATCGAGACTGAGTTGTCGCTTCGCGAGGAATCGTTCCCGGCGGCAGAGTTCCGACTGGATAGCCCGCTTCCCGAGGTCAAGGTCGCCGGCAATAGCATGCTCAGTTCGGTCTTTCGGAACCTCCTGAACAACGCTGTCCAGCACAACGACAAGGACACCCCCCTCGTTGAGGTGTCCTGCGAAGTTCACGACGACGATGTCGAGGTCCGAATTGCCGATAACGGACCGGGGATTCCAGACGATAAGAAAAATATCGTTTTCGGAAAAGGAGAGCGTGGACTCGGTAGCTCAGGGACGGGGATTGGGCTCTATCTCGTCCAGACGCTGGTCACCCAGTATGGCGGTGATATCTGGGCTGAGGACAATGAGCCAACGGGAACCGTTTTTGTCGTCAAACTGCCACTCGCTGACTGATTCGAACTCTGTCATCATCGCTGAGGATAGTGACTGCGGTCTTGGAAACCACGAGACTCGTGGTCCGTCGAGAAACCGACAGACTGCGGCGGAATATCGCAACTGTTTTTATATACCTTCGTGTCGGGGCTAAGTGGGTTCTGCGCCCTGTCCAATTCCGTTGGATTCACCCCCATCATCGATTGCTTCGGGGCTGGAACCCGTCGTCGCAGCCGACGACCTCGGATGGTGCGTTGCCCCCCGTTTCTCCCACCCCTAGCAACCCACCATTCCATTGGTGTGAACGGCGGAGCCGAGCGTTCTGTGGATGGGCGTAAAAACCGCGTCCCGTGTCACGTGTGTAACCAGAGCGGACCGGTCATTGAGGCGTGGCGGTGTAGCATTGAGGCTGTGTGACATACTACCACAAAAAATATCCATATAGAATGCATTATAGGTAAACGGGTTCTGGTACCCGTTCCGCTCTGTGCCCGCTCGTTTCACGCCATGCCCTGGGTCCAGAACCCACCTGTGCCTCTGACAACAGTGGGTTGTGGGTGGCTCATCAGGTGCCCATCGCCACCCGACACCCCCTTCCAGCAGATTATACCTCGCTTCGACGGGCTCGAAGTCCGTTCCTCGCCTGATACGGAACTGGTCCGCTCGACGAGCGATCAACTTCGGTCGAATCTCAAAGCGATGCAACAGGCCGTCTCGCCCGAGCCGTCCTCTGAGAGGTAGCCAGACACGTCTCCAGAGCAGTCAAAGTTGGTTCATGAGAAAGAATCTACCAAACATCTCATCACAGACAGGGCATCAGGACTTCACAGCGACAGCCTAAGTCTACAGATGCTAACCAACATATGGTCGTAATGCATCTGATTGTTGGTTAGCCAATACCGATTGATTTCTGAACGTCGTCTGTTTCTCACGATCTCACCAGAAATAGCCGCTCAGTTGGCGTGCGTATTGACCACTGTGAGTTCTCCCAGTTCAACGAGGTGTCTGGAGATCTGTGCGAGATACAGCACGCGTATCTCGCACGGATTCAGGGGAAAAAGTGGCCTGTCGAACGCGTCAATTCGAGAATCGATAGTAGGATTAACTCGCCACTGGCCGAACTGACGACAAGAATGAGTGTATTCTCAGTGGGGGACGTACAGTTGATCCGGCCGGACGTTTTGGTTTATCCGCTGGGCGTCTGGATTGTCATGGCGGTGGTCGCGGTGATCAACGGCGGCTTCAGGGAAGTGGTCTTAATCCCACGCGTCGGCGAGTACGCCGGTCACGTGTTGAGTACGGCACTGCTTGTCGCCGCACTCCTGGTTACCTCGTTCGTGTACTTCCAGTGGACGCCGATTGAGTATGCGTACGTCGAATTGGTGGTGATCGGAGTGGGCTGGACGGGGCTCACCATCGGGTTCGAGTTCCTGGTCGGCTATGTTGAGGGGACCCCAGTGTCGGTCACACTCGGGCAGTACAACGTGTTGGCTGGACAGGTCTGGATTGTCGTTCCACTAACACTCTTGTTGAGTCCTCTCCTTTTCGGCTGGTATCTTTCCTAATGTGCTGCGTACGAGCAATCTCGTAAGGTATTCAATGAATCTATGAGTGAAGCGGTCCGGGGAGTAGGGGACCGTTCACTCTGGAGCCCCTCAGAAGATGTTTACACTTCATACAGGGAATTGGTGTATGTAGTGGCGAGCGCTTCCGGGTCTGATCGGTTCTAGCAGGGTTCTCATAACTGCTGGATGCTCGGGTAGCAGCGAGTCCGAACCAGCAGAACAGGGAACCGAATCGGAGCCCAGGACACTGGCCTCTGCCGCAACACCGGCCCCAACGGTTCCCCGTGTGTTCGTCAGTGGGGCGAAGCTGCTGAGTAACACGGAAATGAAGACTCAGCTGGAATTCCCGTTCAATGGAATATTGTATTAACATTTTTCACGAAGCTATCAAAACGAGCAGTCGATGCCCTCCACGTTGCGGCGAACATTCCTCGGAATGGTCGCCACCGGAACAGTCGCCAGTATCGCTGGCTGTTCGTCGTCGTGCCCTGACAGCGGCGCACCGGACCCATCTCATACAGTCGAACCAAGAACCGCCAACTCAGGCTTCGAGACAGTCCCCGACAGTTCGTGGCCCTCGCCGCGGTTCGACGCCGCGAACACAGGCTATGCACCAGTCAAAATGGCAACGACGACACCCTCGGTCCAGTGGCAAACGGATATTTCCACGACGTCTGCTAGCAATGATACCGGTGGTGCAAGTGCGGTGGTCGTCGCCGATGAGACTGTTGTCTCGACGATGTCAACCGGTGTCGTCGCGTTGTCGCTCCGTGACGGAACAGAACAGTGGCGACGCGAGTTCACATCAGCCACAGTCCCGTCAACAGTCGATATTGGAGACAACCCAGCGCCACCGGTGATGGCGAATGGTCGGGTCTACCTTGCAACGGCCGACAGTGTCGTTGCGCTTGCGGTTGACGACGGGACCGTTGTGTGGCGGAACACCGACGTGGCTGGGACAGGGGTTCCAGTAGTGACCGATGCTGCTCTGTTTGTGCCGACAACTGATGGCGTGGCAAGATTTGATACGACCGATGGACACCGACAGTGGACGGTACCAGCGGATGGGACGAGGCTGGCCGTGGCCGACGGCACCGTTGTGATCAATGGCGAGCAGGTAGTGGCGGTGGATGCCGACACCAGTGAAGTCCGCTGGAGACGCTCGGATCGGCCTACCGGATATCCTGTCGTAGTTGATCGAACGGTCTATGTGAGCGGTTCATACGGCGAACTAATCGGCCGGTCGCTCACTGATGGGACCGAGCAGTGGCGTATCGACCGTGGGCGATCCCTCGAGGTGCCGGTCGTGACCCCCGAGAGTGTGTACGCAATCGAACGACCTGGTGAGGCGTCCAGCGCGACGTTCGCGTTCGATCGCATCGATGACGGTCCACCGGAGCCGCGGTGGTGCTCGGAAATCAATCTCGGCGGAGCAGTGACTGCAGCGGCCGATGACGGCGTGTTCACGTTCCAGCGTGATGATGGTCTTACCGCTTTCACCACGCGCTTTGGCGAGGCAGTATGGCAGTATCCGGCCGAGTATCAGGCCGTCTCACTGGCGGTGCTAGACGGCGGAATTGTGAGTGTGTCACCGGACGGTACCGTCGTAGCGCTTGGAGGTGAGTGACCTGCTATGTGGCGTCGCTCATATCGGATCGCTGGTCCGCTACTTGCTCTGAGTGCGGTATGTTTGCTCATTGCTATAGCTCCGCTTGAACTCTGGCCCACACCGCGACCGGGAGATTCGTATGTGTTCAATCCACCGCTGTTTAGTGGGATTTGGGTGCAACGGACGCTCAGGCCCGCACTCATAATAACCGCGAATGCGCTGGTGTTAGTCGGTTTGAGCGCAGTATTCAGGCGTGACGGTGCATCGATGTCACGCTTGCAGCGCGTGTTCGCGTTCGCAGGTCTCGTTGGGACCGGGCTCTGCTTGCTTGGAACGCTATTATTCACCACAGCTGGCCCAAACGAGATCGGGAGGGAACTCACCGCCTTCCTCATCTGGGCTCTTTCTTTCCTCCTCATATTCTTAGGACTCATCGGATGGGGCGCTGGTTACGTCCGATCCGAGAAGCCCCGACTCGGCGCCGCGCTTATTGGCGCACCGGCACTCACCGGTGTGCTCTTCGGCCTCTCGCTTGCAGGTATCGAGCTCCCCTCCATGGGCAGGCTGCTACTAATCGCACCGACGAGCGTCATGACGCTTGTCGTCGGCTACGACCTATGGAAACACCAAGTCTCCGACGATAGCTGAAGACGTCCGCCGAGCTGGAGACAGAACACGGGGAGACGTGGTTACATGTCCGGAGAAGAGAGCGGACCCACGGCAGACTCGGTCAGGGACGCGCTTCGAACTGTGTCCGCTCCCGATGGCGACGAGGACGTTGTCGCCGCGGGGCTGGTGGCGTCTGTGGCTACCACTGACGGGACCGTCAGCGTGGCGACGGCGCTGTCCGGCATGGACCCTGCTACGGCTGACGCGCTCGCCGACAGGATGCGGGCGGCGGTACTCGAATGTCGCGGCGTCGAGGTGTGGACACGGACGTAGCGGAGCCGGATCACGGAACCGTCGTGCCCGGGGTCGACCGTATCATCGCCGTCGCAAGCGCGAAGGGCGGCGTCGGTAAGACCACTGTAGCGACCCAGGTAGCGCGCGGACTGGCCGCATCGGGCGAGCGGGTCGGCCTGTTCGACGCCGACGTGTACGGCCCGAACACGCCAGAGTTGCTCGGCATTGAGGATCCACTCGGTTCGACTGACGACGGCCGCGCCGAACCGGTCGAGGCCGACGGCCTGCAGGTCGTCAACGTCGGTCTGGTCGCCAACGACGAACCGATGGCCTGGCGCGGCGCGATGGCCCACGAGGCCGTCGAGGAACTGCTGACCGACGCCGCCTGGGACGTCGACACGCTGGTGCTCGACCTGCCGCCGGGGACTGGCGACATCGTGTTGACGACGCTGCAGTCGTTCCCCGTCGACGGCGCGGTGTTCGTGACGACGCCGTTTCCAACAGCCACCGGCGACACGGAGCGCTCGACGGCGCTGTTTCGCGAAGAGGGCGTCCCAGTACTTGGAGCCGTCGTCAACATGGTCGGATTCACCTGTCCCACATGTGGAGAAAAGCACACCCCCTTCGGGAGCGAACCTGATCTTAGTACGGACGTGCTCGCGGAACTGCCCATTGATGACTCGCTTCGCTCGACTGAGAGATGTCCCAGCAGCCTTCCGTGAGTTAGCCGACGACGTGCGTGCGGCCCTGTCCGACAATCAGACAGTCCCGGTTCCGGAAACGGCACTTGATCTCCACGGCGTTCCCGATCGAGCACGTGCGTATATTCCTTGTGGTGCCGTTGATGACACTGTTCAGCGACCGACATCGTACATCCCAGAATGCGTATCAGCCGCGACCTAGTTCGCACTGGTTTCTTTGCCAAGCATGGATAGCCCGTCTCCCCTGCGTATCTGTGTGTGGACCATACTGACTGTACCGTTCGAGAACTTCTGTTTAGTTGGCCGTTTCTAAGCCAGTAATCTCAAACCGTGTTCCGCCTGTCGAGCTCTCAGTCACACGAATATCCCAGCCATGGGCATCAGCGACTCGCTTGACGATGCTTAGGCCTATCCCGGTGCCTGATTCAGAAGTCGAATAACCAGGGTTAAACACCTTTTCGCGCTCCTCGGCAGGCATCCCAGGCCCGTCGTCTTCGACATAGAACCCAGCATCGTCGCTAGAAACCCTGCCCACGACGACAGTGACATCCAAGCCAGCGTGGTCAATTGCGTTCCTGAACAGGTTCTCGAGAAGGTGCTGAAACTGATCCACATCTGCTTTAATCAGCGGCTGGGTATCAGTCCCACAGTCGGAATACATCTCGGCTTCATCGGCAGGATCAGCTGCAATGTTCCACGCGGCCTCAGCAGCAGTTTCGATGTCGACTGGCTCCTGTGACCCGATCTCTCTTTGCTCACGAGTCAGCCAGAGAAGGTCTTCAACAATACGCTCCATCCGATCAGTTGCTGTCTCAATCACATCGAGGTGCTCGCTTGAGGACTCCTCCTGAACAAGTTCCAGACGGCCGCTGATCACGTTGAGCGGGTTCCGTAGGTCATGGCTGACAGTGGCAGCAAACCGCTCTAGCTGTTCTTTTTGATCTTCTAACTCTCGTTCACGCCTGTCACGTTCGGAGATATTTCGGCCAGTGCCGACAAGTCCTCTTAGATCGCCATCTCGGTCTGTTAAGCGGTCGCCGGTGAATTCATACGGAATCCGCTTGCCGTCTCCAGTAAGCAAGTCTGCTTCAATCGTTGTTTGCCCCGTAGTGAGCGTCTCCTCAATTGCTCTGGCGACTGCATCCTGTTCGTCGTCCGGAAAGAGGTTGACCGCATCGAGATTCGTGAGGCGTGCTTCGCTATATCCGGTTACCGCCGCGAATTGCTCATTATAGCGCTGAATACGACCCTCAGAATCGAGAACATAGAATATATCGGCAAGTGAATCGAGTGCCTGGTCGGTGAAGGTGCGCTCTGCACGCAGTTTGTCTCGGATCTTCAGCGAGTGCATGGCATGTGAGACATTATCCCCAAGTTCGCTGAGTAGTTCCTGCTCATTTTCACAAAACGCAAACGAACGAGACGAATAAACGCATAGGAGGCCGTACAGAGTACCATCGTATTCCAGCGGAACCGCAGCGGCGCTTCGATAACCACGGTCAAGTGCTTTTTCGCGCCAAACTTCGAATTCAGGATCTTCTTGAATGTTCTGCGAAACAGCGATACGTCGTTCCCGGATGGCCGTGCCTGCGGGCCCTCGTCCAGTGGGAGAATTATCGGCAGTGACGACAATCTCGTCCAGATACGCTTCTTCAACACCAGCATGGGCGCATGGTTCGATCCTGTCGGTGTCGGAATCGCACTCACCAATCCATGCGAAAAGGTAGGGTTCAGAGTCGCTAATGATTTCACAGACGCGAGTTTTGAGTTCCGAGAGCGAACTCGCTCGGATGAGTGCTTGGTCAATATTGCTGGCGAGGGCACGAACCCGCTCAAGTTCTGCGGTGCGCTGGCTAGTACGGTACTGCTCGACGGCATTTTCAATGCGATTTGCCAGTAATTCGTATCGTTCTGTGCCGTGGCCTTTCCGGAGATAATCAGTTGCACCAGCAGCAATAGCATCGCTTGCCACCGCTTCACTTCCTTGTCCGGTGAAAAGAATAAACGGCAAGTCGGGATACTGCTCGCGGATGGATTCTAAGAGTTCAATACCGTCCTGCTCGGGCATCCGGTAATCGCTGACGACACAGTCAACATTACTCTCCGCGAGCCGTTCGAGCGCCTCAGTCGCGCTCGTCTCGGTTATAACATTGAAATTACTGGACTGCTTCTCAAGAATTTCAGTTGCCACGTCCAAGAAGTCCGGTTCGTCATCAACGTGAAGGACGTCAATACTCGGCATCTCAGACACAATATCGAATCTACTTAATTTCGTCTGATAAACTTACTGACCCAAATATCAGAAGGTATACTCTCCCTATATCGAAGTTTACCCTGGTAACTAATAGTCTTGTACTGACTGTACCACACGCGAACTACTCACCCAGGGCTGGCCCCTATACTCGTGGCGAGCGCGGGTGGAACGTTGGTCCGCATGTCGGTGGGTCGTTGGTCGGCGACCTCGTGTGAGGTGTGAGCGGTACTGTGGAAGAACACAAGCGTGTTCGTCGAGCCGCGCGGGCTATTCGTGATGAGGTGGCGACCGAGTCTGTCGATGTAGCACCGAACGTCAGTCAGTACGACGCGTGGACGCTTGATGCTGTGGTGCATGGTTCGGAGGATGTCTCGCCGGAGGTGTTGCGGGAGCTGGCGTTGGTTGGTCTGACGTTGCAGCCGACGCTATCACAAGCAGCGCATCAGCATGCCGCGTCGGCAGTGCAGCGAAAGTCACTACCCAACAATAGTTGATCGATACCCGTACTGTTGGGTAGCTGATTATCGGTTGACTTCTGACCGTCGTTTGTTTCTCACGATGCCACCAGAAATAGCCGTTCAGTAAGTGTGCGTACTGACTACTCGATTTCTAACTGACCACTTCCGCCACCCTCACCGTCGTTCTCGTCCCATTCGAGTTCGAACTCGATACTTCGTTCAGTCATATTGCCTGCCGGGCCTTCGCGTTCAGCTTTGACCTCAAAGGTTGGTCGGGCAGGGGGATTCAGCGTTACAGATTCGGAGCCTGATTTAAGACTGATAGCGTTTCCGCTGTCGAGATTATCCGCGACTTTCCGAAGGTACGATGCAATCTCTTCTCGACTCTGGTTGCTTTCCGATTTGAACAGGACTTCTTCAGGCATGGTGTACGATATGTTGCCTGCACACATAAGTGAATCCTCCGCACTGGCAAGCCACCGGTGTGCTATTAGAAATTGATGGGAGCGATGGTCTCAGTCGCTCCCGAGGCCCCAACCAATTGTGGAGACCACCATATGTGTTATTCCTTAGCATGGGTGATAAATCATCTGGACGGACCGAATCACGAATTGCGTCATAAGTCTGCACGTCTGCTTGTGCCGGCGAAATCACTAACTCGCTCGAATACGTTATATTCGATATGAGTTCATCGATTTCTTTGATATCGATATTGTAGACACTTATTGACCAAGTCGTTACTATCTCCGTCATTTCTTTCAAGAACGATTAAGAGAATCCCTCACTCGGTAGGAGTGCGCATTACCCGTTCAACCTCGGTGGAGATGGATGTTTAGACTGAACGACGTTCGTTCTCGATGTGATCAACGTATGTATCCACCACGTTCTGAATGATGGTTTCGCCGGCTTCAGCCGTTGCTTTATTGGGATCGCCAAGCACACCGTTTTGAGTGATCGTTTTGAACCCCTCGCTGAGCAGGCGAGCGGTAGAAATCTTCCCTTCGAGGCCCGACTCGATGTTCTCCATCCTGACCAAGTCCTCATTCACCGCCAACACCACTGCCGTCTCGGCTGCGCCGGCATGAATCACATCTTGATCGTAGTCGATCCCCGCCTCGCTGAGGCCATCATTCAGTAACTGCATATGCTCGTCAAGGTCAGCCAGGGGAATCACAGTGGCTTCGATTTCTCGGCCGACATCGGGTGCGACAGTCTTGACCGGGCCGAAGTTCCCACCATGTGTCGGGACGAGGACGATGTGCTCGAAGCCGTGTTCGTCGAGCGACCGGCAGTATGCCCGGATCACATCCATCAGTGTTTCGGGCGGGACAGTGATCGTGCCCGGGAACTCCATGTGGTGTCCCGAACAGCCAGGCCGAATCGTTGGCGCAGCAAGTGCATCTCCCAGCTGCTCTGCGATCCGTCGGGAGAGTTCGTCACCATCCAATGTGTCCATGTTCAGCGGGAGATGAGGGCCGTGCTGTTCGATCGAACCGACGGCAACGATCGCCGTCCGTGTTCCGTTTTTGAGCGCCGATTCGACCTCTGGCCAGACCATCTCCTCAAGGAGAAGTGACCTACGAGAAGGCATGCAACTGGCGTTGACTCTCCTATAATTTAAAACCCATTACAGGAGGGCAGGACCTCGAATGGACCCCGTAGTAGCTGCTAGCTACGTGCCTGTACTGACCGTTTCAATAACGGGTAGTCGATTAACGGTGAGAGCAGTTGAGTGCTGTGGCTGGTCCGAGGTTCGGCTGGGCGAGTCGCTGGTCGACCGGGCTGTCCGGGTGCTGAACCGATGAGTGCGGTCTCTGTCGCCGACGCTAAGGTCCATCTATGGGCCCGTCTGCGGTCCCGAGCGCAAAATTGAGTTCGAACCTCGGTCTGAGGCAGCTTCGAGCGGATCGAGGCCGTCCGGAACGACTGTCAGTGGCGAGTGATTGGGTGGGAAGTCGTGACGACGATGCGGCGGATTTGAGCCTCGGTGTGAACTCTCCACTGAGAAAGCTCAGAAACAACTGCTCAGTACAAGTGTGTATTGTTAACAACTTTTGAATCGTCGGGTAACTCTTCTGGGGTGCGATTGATCTGAGAGGCCTCTCCCAGAGGCTCAGAATACATTGCGTGATCTCCAATACTCGTAAGGGGACCACGCGTGAACAAGCACTATGCCCAAGTCCGAACCCTTCGAACGATACACCGAGCGATACGAGGGCTGGTTCGACACGCACGAAGCCGCCTATCAGTCCGAAGTCGAGGCGCTCCGGCGACTGGTCGCACAGCCAGGTTTCGGAATCGAGATCGGCGTCGGCAGCGCTCGGTTCGCTGCCCCTCTCGGGATGCAAGTGGGACTTGAGCCCGCTGGCGAGATGCTGGTTCGCGCTCGCGAGCGGGGGATCGACGTGGTCAAAGGCGTCGCCGAATCCCTCCCGTTCAGAAACGGGACATTCGACACTGCGCTGATCGTCACGACGATCTGCTTCGTCGACGACATCCCTCAGACACTGGCTGAAGCCCGGCGAGTGCTGCGCCCGGACGGATCGCTCGTCATCGGCTATATCGACAAGGACAGCCCCGTCGGTCAGATCTATCAGGAGAAGAAGTCGGAGAACCCGTTCTATCGAGAGGCCGTGTTCGTTTCGACTGACGAACTCGTCGACGCGCTCGAAGTTGCGGGGTTCTCGGAGTTCGAGTTCGTGCAGACCATCTACCGCTGGCCCGACGAGATCGACGAGCGCGAACCGATCGAAGAAGGGTACGGTGATGGGTCTTTCGTCGGGATCAAGGCAACCATGTAGTAGCCGTCCCTCAGTACTGGACCCTTCTTCGCTTCGGGCGCCTTGAAGACCAGAGACTTCTGACGAAGTCCGTCCTACGTGACAAACTGACGGAAGCTCGGTTCACTATTATTCGTGGCGAGTCTTCACATGCGGTTGGAATCGGGAAGGGCTACTTTCGGACTAGCCGATGTAGCTGCGGATGGATATGGCAAGACCAACGAATCCATTCAACGAGATCAGCCACCTCTTTGAGCGAATGCAGAGTGACTTCGAGGAGATGGCCCGCACCTGGAGTGAAGAACCGGAGGTCGTGTCGTCGTCGGTGCGGGTTGATCTTGAAAACAAGGACGACGAGTTCGTGCTGACCGCCGAGCTGCCGGGGTTCGAGAAAGACGACATCGACGTGCGTGTGACCGACCGTACGCTCCGCTTGGAAGCCGAACACGCGGAGGAGACCGAAGCGGAAGAAGAGGGGGAATACGTCAAGCGAGAGCGTCACCGTGCATCGGTCGCCCGGTTGATATCCCTCCCGGAGCGCGTGGATGCGGACGAGATCTCGGCCGCGTTCAATGACGGCGTCCTGACGGTCCGCCTTCCCAAGAGCGAACCGATGACGCAGGGCAAACAGATCGAGATTAGCTGATTCGAACGTCCGAACACTTCTCGTTGCGGAAGTGCCAGCTAGCGGCTCCCTACGACTGTTCTTTGACCGACGGGGAATGTCTGTAAGGAGCCGTGGACCGGCCCGATATCTCCTTGATTTGAGACGCCGACACTCTTCTCAAAGAGCGAACGCCAAACCGTATCTGCTGTCGTGAGTTGGAGGCTCACTCGAAAAATGACAGCAGATCGTCGAGCGAATGCGTATTCAGCACGTTGCTCGCTTCACACCACCCGCGACGGGCCTGCGCGACCCCCAGGTGCATGGAATCCAGTTCGCCGGTCGTGTGCGCGTCCGTACTGACGACGTACGAAACCGTATCGCGATACTCTTTCACCGACGCCCAATCGAAATCGAGCCGCTGGGGTTGAGCGTTGATCTCGATCGCCACGTTCTCCTCGGCGGCCGTTTCCATCACGGCCTCCGTATCGATATCCAGCGGTTCTCGCTCGTTGAGCAATCGATTGGATGGGTGAGCGAGGATATCGATCGGAAATTCTGCGAGCGCATCCGCGATCCGTTCGGTGGGATCGGACGGGGTGCTGTGCATCCCCGCGACGATCAGATCACAGCGGTCGACCCAGGACTCGGGAATCTCCAGTCCGTCTGCGGTGATCTCGGCCTCGATCCCTTGGAGGATCGTGATATCCAGGTCTTCATCGGCCGCTTCGACAGCTGCCACCTGTTCCTCGAACGTCTCCTCGTCCAGGGTGCTCGGAATCGGAGCGTGTGGCCCGTGGTCGGTGACGAGGACGTACTCCAACTCCCGCTCGGCCGCAGCTTCGGCCATTTCGCGGACGCTGTTGGACCCATCGGAGTAGTCGGTGTGCAGCTGTAAGTCGCCGCGAACGTCGTCAATTTCAACCAGCTCGGGAAGTCCTTCTGCAGCCGCTGCGTTGACTTCCCCGGTATCCTCGCGGAGTTCTGGGGGGATCCACGCGAGGTCCAGTGTGTCGTAGACGTCTGCCTCGGTCTCACTGGCGAGACGCTCGCCGGAACGTTGGCTGTCCTCCTCAGCGTCGATCCCACTGACGTCGAAGAGACCGTATTCGTTGAGCTTCCAGTCGCGGTCGATCGCCCAATTCCGGAGGGTGATGTTGTGGTCCTTTGAACCTGTAAAATAGACGAGAGCAGAGCCGTATTCTTTTTCGTCGACGATCCGAAGGTCCATCTGTAGGTCGCCGGAGACGACGACCGACGACTTCGTCTCGCCTCGAGACAGGACCTCCTTCACGTCGTCGTGCGTGCAGAAGCGCTCCATCGCTGTCTCCGGATCGGACGCGGTCGCCAGAATATCGATATCGCCGACGGTGGGTCGGCGCCGTCGGAACGAGCCCACGATGTCCACTTGGTCGAACGCATTGTCGTCGTGCAGTCGGGTTTCGATGGCCTGTGCGATCGGGAAGGCCCGGCCGAGAAGCATCCGTTCTTGACTTTCTCTCGCCCGTTCGATGTGGTCGAGGATGTTCTGCTGTGACCTCTCGCCGAACCCCTCGAGGTCGGCGATTGCCTCCTTCTCGGCTGCGCTCTCGAGATCGTCGAGCGTCTGGACATCGAGTTCGAGGTACAGTTTCTTGGCCGTCTTTGGACCGATGCCCTCGACGCTCGTGATCGCCTCGATGTCGACTGGAAGGTCGGCCTTGAGGTCCTCGTAGTACTCCAGCTCCCCGGTCTCGAGATACTCTGCGATCTTTTCGCTGATCGACTCACCGACGCCCTCGATTTCTTCGAGTTCTCCCCGATCGTGTATGTCTTCGATATCTTCCGAGAGCGACTCGATATTCCGTGCGGCCGTCCGATAGGCGCGTGGCTTGTACTCTTCCTCTTGGATTTCGAGGAAATCCGCGATCTCGCGGAGCATGGTGGCGATTTCCTGGTTCTTCATCCTGAATTGGGCCTCCTGACACGGACTATCGCAGTCGTCAGGTAATTGACTTCCTCTCCGCTCAGAGGGCTGTTGTTGTAGGATGTCTGTTGAATGCGAGCAGGCTGCTGAACGCGAAGTCGATCAGCGTGCTCGTCGTAGATGAGTCCGAGGCGGCTGTCGTCGCCGTTCCACTGCGGGTTGCCACGAACTTCTAGCGTGATGAGCTCGGGATGCTCGAAGTCGTAGCGGTCTTCGAGCATGTCACGACACTGAAATCCAGGGTACTGTTGGCCTCGTCCCACTCGAAGGTGTAGCGGTCATTGTGGACGGGAGCGTGCAACTCGTAGCCTTCCTCACGATTCCTCCAGTACCGTCTAGGTTTCTCCGTGACTGTCCCATCGTGGTACTTGTCGGGGAGGGCTTCGAGCGGGCCGTCGCGGCAGTCGAAGCCGATTGTGAGAACCCCGATGTTGATCTCGTGACAGAAGTCACGGAGAACTCCGTATCGTGGCATCCTACTAGTCTCGGCATTCCTTTGAAAAAGTAGATTTGTAGCCCCCATTTCGGTTCAGGGGCTGAATTTAGTATTCGGGCCGTTGCGCCTGAATGACCGACGCCAGCTGCTGGGTTTCGTCGGCGAGGAGTTCGGTCAGATCGTCGGCGGTGATGATACCCACGAGTTCGTCGTTCTCGTCGCAGACGGGGAGGCGGCGCACGCCGTTCTCGCTCATCACCTCTGCGGCCTCGTAGAACCCTGCGTCGGGGTCGACCGCACACAGGTCAGTCGACATGATGTCGTCGGCAGTCTGGTCGGCTGGAGCGGTCTCTTCGGCGAGCACGCGCGTCGTCAGATCCCGATCCGTGACGATTCCGGTCGGGCTGTTATCGTTCGTGACGACGACGCTCCCAACGTTTTCGTCCCGCATCTGTTGGGCGAGTTCGCGGACCGATGTTTCGGGGCTGGCACTGACGACGTTCTCGCGGGCGAGGTCTTCGATTGGCATTGGTGTTGTCTCCGTCTAGTTCACCGACCAGCGGGCACCTATAACGAGAGGGACATTCTCATAGGTCTGGAATTTCCAGACTACTCATCGTAAGTGATTAATTAGGGACACAAGCGGACTATGGCGACCGCGCGAACAGTAATCCCTCCAGTGGCGTAAGGAGCGTGAAACACCATGTCTCCTTGAGCTCGGCTATGAGCGTCTCAATCAGCAGTCGAGTCCAGTAGTTCCACGTGAGCGAACTGACGCAGACGTGTTTCGCTCCTTCGACTGCCGCCCGGTAGGCGTCGATACCCAGCCGTCCCGCGTCTCTCCCGACGAACCGAACGTCGGTTCCGCGAGTGCGCTCGAATCGTTGCCAGGGTAGGCTTCCAGCGGGATGCTCAAGGATCGTCCTGACGACAACGTCGTCTGGCTCCCACTCGAGCGCGCTGGCAACACGGTTGATCCCGTCCGTCGTACTCTGTCTGTGTCAGGGCGATTTCGCTGGGATCGGCACCGAGAAATTCAGCGACAGTTGCTCGGACGTCGCCATCGGTATCGGATGCGGCCGTGTACATGCCTTCGGCAGCGGACGCTTCGAATTCGTGGTGTTCGAGGAACGTCTCCGCGGCCGTGACGACTCGACGTGGACTCGGCCACTCGCTCCGGTATTGAGATAGATGACCTCTTCGAGGGCGGGGATGTCAGCGCGGAGGTCGAGTGGTGTCACGCTGCGTCCTCCAGCGAGCCCGCGAGAACCTTCGCAGCAGTCGCAATCGGATCCCAGACGGGGCTGAACGGTGGCGCGTACGCCAGATCGAGGTTCTCTACCTCGCTGACGGTCAAGCCCGCGTGGAGTGCAGTCACGATCGTGTCGATTCGTTTCACGCCTTCGGGTCCGACGACGCTCGCTCCGAGCACACGCTCCGACTCGCGGTCGGCAACGAGCCTGACCGTCAGTTCTTCTGCGCCGGGATAGTAATGGGCTCGCGTCGGTGCCGTGATCTCGACGGAAATCGGATCGAATCCCGCGTCCCGGGCACGCGTCTCGTCGAGGATACCCGTTCGTGCTGCTCCGAGGTCGAACGCTTTCACGATCGCCGTGCCGGCGATTTCACCGACTTCCGTCGGCGTCCCCGTGACCGTCTGGCCGATTGCCCGTCCCGCACGGTTTGCGGTCAGTGCTAACGGGACGTGGTCGGCCTCGCCGGTAACGACGTTCGTCGCCTCGGCACAGTCTCCTGCTGCGAAGACGGTCTCGTAGTTCGTCCGGCCGTACTCGTCAGTGGCGATAGCACCGGTCTCGCCGGTTTCGATGCCGGCGTCTTCGGCGAGTTCGACGTTCGGTTCGACGCCGACACCGACGATGACGATATCGGCCGGAACCGTCCCCGAATCGAGGTCGACCGAGGCGACGGTCTCTTCGCCATCGAATCCTGCCACAGGCGTATCTAGGTGAAGTTCGACGTCTCGTTCTCGAAGGTGGTCTTCGACGACCGTCGCGACGGACTCGCCGAACGGTTGGAGGACATGCGGAAGCATCTCGAACAGGTGGATGTCCAGCCCGCGGCCGGCGAGTGCCTCGGCCATCTCGATTCCCACGTAGCCGCCGCCGACGATGGCCGCCGTCTCGGGGTCGGTCTCTGTCACGTACGTGTGAATGGCATCGGCCTCGTCCATGTCGTGGATGGTGAACACCCCATCAAGGTCCATGCCGGCGAACGGCGGTTCGATTGCCCGAGCCCCCGTTGCGACGAGTAGCTGGTCGTACGGTTGCTCGAAGCGGTTATCGTCTGCCGATACTGTCACCGTCTGTCCTACTGGATCGATACCGACGACTTCGTGATTCGTCCGCAGATCGATGTCCCGTTCTGTTCGAAAAGCCTCGGGGGTGACCTGGACGAGTTCGTCTAGCGAGTCGACGTCGCCTTTCACGTAATAGGGCATCCCACACGCGGCGTACGACACCCAGTCTCCCTTCTCGAAGACGAGAATCTCACGGTCCCGGTCCTCGCGTCTGGCTTTGCTTGCGGCGCTCATTCCAGCGGCATCCCCGCCGATTACAACGAAGGTTTCCGTCATAGTTTCAACGACGTAACGGGTCCGCTAAGAGCCCGGATACTATTCCCACCAACGTAGAATGGCCGAAGGCATAGAGGCCAGCGACACCTATATCTAGATCATGATGGTTGACTGGAAGACTTCTATTCAAGAGGAGCGTGAGGCGAAAGATGACTACTTCGGAACGAACCCCCGTTCGCCACTCCCACCGGAGGACAGAGAATCGTTCGACGGCCTCGAGTACTATCCGCCTAAAGAGAAGTATCGGTTCGAACTGCCGCTACACGAGTACGAGAGCAAAACGACAGTAACAGTGGGAACGAGCGCCGACGGCGAGCAGGACTATCTTCAGTGGGGAGAGTTTCGATTCGAGATCGACGGCGAGACCGTTACGCTCCAGGCGTACAAGAGTGATCCACAGGACGACCGACTGTGGGTTCCGTTTCGGGATGCGACCAGTGGTGAGGAAACCTACGGTGCGGGCCGGTATCTCGATCTCGAACCAGATACCCACCAGACAGCCGATGGCACATGGATCCTCGATTTCAACCAGGCTTACAATCCGACCTGTGCGTATTCCGACGACTACGAATGCCCGCTTCCGCCGACGGAGAATTGGCTCGATGTAGCCATTAAAGCGGGCGAACAGGCTTACAAGTGACATCCTCCGCGCGGTAAACGGCGCGGCTTCCCTCCACAGAGGGAACCCGGCCTGCTCCGGGTCGGTTTCAGGACTGACTCTCCCGAGGTCGGCGGGGCGGGTTTCGACCCTCGCTCGGGAGCGTCCTGTGGCCCTGTCACGTGGGCTCCCATCCGCAAGCGAGTCATCGCCGCGCGGTTTCTCAACGCGGCTCTCTCCCAAGCGGTCGTGCCTCGCGGCACCTGTGCCGGCCTTGGTCACACCTTCTCGGGGGCAACCCATCGCCCGGGCTCGCAGGGCACCGCAGACGTGGGTGGAATGCGGCCCGACTCCCTCGGCCGCCAGTCGCCGGGAGTCGGCGGAACCCGTGTGTGAACTGTCGGCGCTGGCGATACTAAACGTTGGGGCTCCCGGCCGGCCACATCCGCTGGTCTGCCGCCCCGAGCTTACGCGATTCACGCCCGGCCTGAAGGCAGGGATTCTCTCGCTGTTTGAAGATAGGGTCTGGCCGTCAAGAATCATTTCCGGGTGTTTCTGGGTCGCGACAGGAGGAGATCGGCTCAAGAAACATCGATAACGGGGGATACGTCTTCTATGGACTGGAGTTCGTTCGTCGGATGGTGACCGAGGAGGTTTACTGAACCAATTCAGAGTGTTTCCTGACTAGGGGACGATGAGTCCGAGAGTCAGGACGACGATTCGAGGTACGCCATCGCCTCTTCATCAGAGACCTGGTCGAACCGCTCGTAGAACTGGCCGACCCCCCTGAAGCTACTCGGCGTCTTGAGACAGACCACTTCGTCAGCCAACTCCTCTAACTCGTTAATGGTGTCGGGCGGTCCGACCGGAACCGCCAGCACGATGCGTTCGGCGTCGGTTTCCCGGAGCATCTGGAGGGACGCTCTGACGGTCGAACCCGTGGCCACCCCATCATCGACGACGGCGACGGTCTTCCCGGTCAGGTCGGGCTCGGCTCGCTCGCCTCGGTAGCGCTCGGCCTTCTGACGTGCGTTCTCTGCTTCCTTCTCGCGCTCCTGTTCGAAATGTTCCTCGTCGGAGCCCGTCCCGCGGAAGGCCTCTTCGTTACGCCAGACGCTCCCGTCGCGGGCGACGGCACCGATGGCGTATTCAGGGTTACCCGGCGCGCCGATTTTCGATGCGACAACGATGTCGAGCGGGACGCCGAGCGTGTCGGCGACGGCCCGTCCGAGCGGGAGCCCGCCACGGGGGATAGCAAGCACGATGTCCACGTCTAGCTCCCGCTTTCGAAGCGCGTCTCCGAGTTGTTCTCCCGCCTCGGTGCGGTCTTTGAATCGGCGAGATTCAGACATTAGTGTATCTTCGGGAACGATGGCCCAGTAGCCTGCGGATATTCTCATGTCATAAGAACCATGGTAGCAGTAAAATCCGACGAAAATGTGAATCCACTTATGAGTCAGCCATCCGAACATCTCGTGTCGATCCCGGTCAACGATGTCGAACTCGAGGGAATGATCGAAATACCAGACGGTGCGACGGGGCTGGTCGTCTTCGCCCACGGGAGCGGCTCCAGTCGCAAGAGTCCCCGTAATAACTTCGTCGCAGAGGTCATTCGCGAGCGGGGGCTTGGAACGCTCCTGTTCGATTTGCTCACTGAAGCGGAAGATACAGATCGTGACAACCGGTTCGACATCCAGTTGTTGACAACTCGTCTCGTTGCCGTTACCGAGTGGCTACGCGACAGCGACGATACTGCCGACCTAAACGTAGGCTATTTCGGCTCCAGTACGGGTGCTGCCTCCGCGCTACGGGCAGCGGCGTGCATAGGTGGTGATATCGATGCCGTCGTTTCACGCGGTGGACGTGTCGATCTGGCCGAGGAGCGACTCGGCGAGGTCGGGGCACCGACGTTATTCATCGTCGGCGGAGACGACACGCAGGTACTCGAACTCAACCGCGAGGCGTACGATCAACTTTCGTGTGAGAAGGAACTACACGTCGTCGAGGGGGCGGGGCACCTCTTCGAGGGAGAGGGAGAACTGGAAGAAGTCGCCAACGTGGCGGCAGATTGGTTCGCGGAGACGCTTCGATGACATCCCCCAACGATATTATCGATACCGGTGATTCGCTCCCTCTATGGATGTAGAGAACTCCGCGCTCCGAACGGCAATTTTAGCGAGATGGGACGGACTGCTATCAGCATCGTTCAAAACGGTACCCGTCGGTCTCAACGAGCGAAGGCAGCAGACGGAGCGAAGCAGGGGGCTGTAATATGCGTACGATTTTATTGATTCATCACAATGATCGGTTGTATCATGACGAGTGTTTTACACGGTGTTTTCTTCGTTTCACTCGCGGGGATCGTCGTGACGGTGATTCTCGGACTGGTATCACAAAACGTCTCAGCGATCGTCAACGGCATTGTCTCGGTCGTCTTCGCACTCACACCGAGACTCGTCGAATACGCAAGTGCGCTCGGGAATGGGCCGTATCTCACGTTTGGCCCGGCGCTCCCGGCGTGGATCGCAGTTGCAGGATTGCTTCACATGATGGGTATGCTAGGATGGTACGACACCGTTTGGTGGTGGGATCATCTTACGCATTCCATCTCGGCGGCCTTCGTCGCAGCACTCGTCTATGCGAGTCTTCAGATCCATATTCAACACCCGCTCGTACCGCAGTTAAGGGACCTCTACGTAGCCCTCATCACGGTACTTTTTACGCTCGGGGTCGGCGTGTTCTGGGAATTTATCGAACTCGCTGCACGCGAAATCGGAGAGTACATCGACAGACCGCCGGTTCTCGAGTACTACGGCCTCCGCGATACGATCCTCGACATGATATTTAACGGAATCGGCGCTCTCGTGATCGTCGCGCTCGACGTTCGCGTATTCGTTTCGGTGATAGAGCAAGCTACGGGGAGTATCGGTACGCTACTCTTCGGAAGTGCTCTCGGTCTCTTTTTTGGAAGCGTCTGTCTCGGAGTCGTGATCGAAAAGCTCGACTCGATGTCCTGTGATTCGAGAGCGCACTGACCGACTCCGACGGAGTCTTTCGGGAGCGGTTCGCACACCATGGGACGAATCAAGGAGTACGACGGGACGAGAGTGAGAGGAACGCCTTTCGCCGACCCCTACGTAAGTGAGCGCACCGATCGAACTCGGCGGGACCGAGGGGGCGGACAGTTCCCGTAATCCGCGCTTTCGCACTCACTGACGAACCGTTCCGGATGACAAATCTCCGAATCGACCGTTCGAATCCCCGTCTGTATCCCCGACATCTCACCGCTGTCGAGGTGTTGGCGGACGTATGTAACGCCGAGGCGTGTCTGACACGACTGTCGGAACTGGCTCGCACACGTTCGGTCCGGGAGCTGTTTAACTGGGACGTACACCGACGATGTCGTGACCGCCGGCAGCCTCACGCCATTGTCACTGGCAGTGACGACGCCGCCTGATGATACACCGGGAGCGGCGTATGAGCGTTTTCCCGTGTAGTTTATTTCGAGACACAGTCGGTGCTCTCTTGGCGAGCAGATAACGGTTCCCCGGTACGTCGATAATATCAGATATTACAGTCACACGGGTCGACCTTTAATCAACGTCACGGGAACCGTCGATCGACGTGAAACAGTATCAGCGACGCTTCCGAGTATGATTCGTGCCGGAAGAGAGCGCCCCTGACTCCCCATGATGATCTGGTCGACCTCGTTTTCGATGGCGTAGTCGATGATAGACCGGGCCGGTTTTCCGTGCCCAAGATGCGTCTCGACTACGAGGTCGTCGTCCTCGATTGTTTGTACCGCCGAATCAAGGATCGTTTCTCCCCGTTTAGTCAGGTTTTCAATGAAATCTCCTAAGCCCTCGTCGATGGCCTCGCTCTCATAGCCGAGCGGTGGGGCGACAGCGTGGAAAATTGTGATTCGACCTTCTGGAAACCGATCGACAGTGTATTCGAGCGCAGCGAGAGATTGTTCTGACCCGTCGACTGGCACCAAAATGCGGCCCGGAAAATCCCGTCGAAGGAGTTCGGGTCGAGATTCGGGGATGATCGTCGTCGAGACCGGTGCTCGTCGAACAACTGCCTCGGTGACGTGGCCAAGAAACGGGTGAGCAACCGACGATTCGCCGTGACTCCCCATGACGACGTGATCGATATCGTGTTCGGAAATGTGCTCAAGTATCACGCGATGCGTTTCCCCACGCTTGAGTGCAGTCGTGACTTCGCAGTTGTACTCCGATGCAATCTCGGTCGCACGTTCGAGGGTTCGGTCTCCGGTTCGCTGTAGTTGCTCGTCGTCCTGTTCCGGCGAATCGAATTCCGGTGGTAGATTCTGTCCCAGTCCGCGGACGTGTAAAGCAGTAATAGTTGCGTTTGGAAACGACACGAGCGTGTACACGAGGCCTGCAAACGAGTGCGACGAGCCATCGACCGGGACGAGGATATTGACTGGCATAGTGCTGGACCGGATCACCACACCGTGACAGACGATGCGGGATAAATGAATCAACGACATCGTGACTTATAAAATAAGGGTGAGCGGCAGTCGATACCTCCCGAGGGAATCAGTTGCACTGTTCCGAAGGGCCATGCGAGGGATACTCGGCGAGAGCGAAACGGAGAGATTCGAGACGAACTCAGCTTCGCGATACACGTCGGGTCCGGTTCGGCTCCCTTGACCACCGTGACGAGAATCTGCACTGGATCGCCGAGACGTGGTTCGCTGACCGCAAACCGGAACTTCTCGCCCTCGCCTATAGAACAATTGAGACGATTCACACACTGATCGTACCACTATCGTGCGATCAGGTGTGGATTGATTTTCAATGGCTACTACAGGTCATCGTGCTCATCGCATACTCGAACGGCTGGGCTGCGGACTCCATGCCGGTCTTCCCTAACCGTGTTCCTGTGCCGGTGTGTGCCGGCCGGTTATCGTGTCGATATCGAGTTTGACGACCGTGATATCGATGTCCTCGATGGCTTCATCGAAGACTCGGATCGGCGAGAAGTGGCGATTGATCTCGGCCGTATCGAACCGTTCGTGTTCCGTTTCGGGGAGTTCGACGAGCTGGCCGGTGACGATGATGCTCCAGGAATCCAACCCACGCGGATCGTCGGTTGGCTCGGCACCATAGAGGACGTAACACGCCGTCTCGGTCGTCTCATAGAACTCCCGTTTCGTACTCCCCGCGGTCAAGCCGAGGCGGAAATACAGGCTGTCTCCGTCGTAGTAGTGGGAGAGGGGAATCCCATATGCATCGCCGTCGCCAGAGAGTGCGAGGACACCCGTCTCGGCTGTCTGTAGTCGCTCTTCGATCTCCGAATCGTCCATGCCGCTCGTGTATGCGTATTCGACGTGTTCCATGGGGGTCACCTCTGGAAAGCCCTTGAGACAGGGGGTGCAGAGTAGTGGTCTGGCGTCATTCTTCGGCCGCCTGTTCTTCATTGCCCATGTGGTCGTCTCGCGGGGCATCCCGTCCGATGGGCACGGGATAGCTTATGTGGCTGCTCTCCTCGATGCTAGCCGTCATGGAGGGCCACCGGGTGCCGAGCTTGACCTCGAGGTCGACGAGCGGACGCTCGTCGCTGGTTCTTCTGGGGTTGTGTGACCCGTATCGAAGCTCTCGCTCATATCTGGAAACTACGCTCTAAATCGGTTTAGGTCAAGCCGGTAGTTCCCATTCTTCGGGAATCGCACGCGTTCGCTGTTCCTGTTCGGAACCAACAGCGGATTGCCGGAATCGCGCGATCGGCCCGTAGCATTCTTCGAGGGATACACGACGACAAAAATCGCCCGATCTCAGAGATCCAATACCTGAGCGTGACGGTCAAGCACCGTATCTAGCGTGATATTTTTCTCCTCAAGTTCGTAGCGAACCCGTACGATAGGGCAATCTACGTCAATCAGCCGCGCCAGGTCGTGGGGCGTCCCCGAGACTACGATGTCGGGCGCTGCATTCCGGATCGTCGTTTCCAGATCCCGGACCTGCGCGTCGCTATAACCCATTGCAGGGAGAACCCTATCGAGATGCTCGTATTCCTCGAAGATTCGCTTGAGCGAGCCTACAGCCGCCGGTTCCGGATCGACGATTTCCGAAGCACCGTATTTGCGGGCAGCGATCAAGCCGGCACCGGAGGGCGAGTCGCCGTGGGTGAGTGTCGGCCCGTCTTCGACGACGAGAACGCGTTTTCCAGCGATTGAGTCCCTATCCGCCGTAATCGTCGAGTTCGCGTGAATGATCTCCGCGTCCGGATTCGTTTGACGAATGTTCTCTTCGACCCCGCGAACCCCGTTCTCGTCGGCGGTGTTTTCCTTGTTGATGAGGACATAATCCGCGAGTCTGAAGTTGGTTTCGCCCGGATGGTACCGGAGTTCGGATCCGGCGCGATGCGGGTCGGCCACGACGACGTGGATATCGGGGACGTAAAACGGGAGTTCGTTGTTGCCGCCGTCCCAGACGATGATTTCGGCCTCCTCTTGAGCGCGGTCCAAAATGGCCTCGTAGTCGACACCCGCATAGACGACGTGACCACATTCGATGTGACCCTCGTATTCTTCCCGCTCCTCGATGGTGACATCACTCTCGTCGAGGTCTCCCATCGACTCGAACCGTTGTACCCGTTGGGCGACGAGGTCACCGTAGGGCATCGGTTCCCTGACGACGGCCACGTCTTTTCCCCGTTCGCGTAGCAGATCGGCGAACTTCCGCGCAGTCTGTGACTTTCCACATCCGGTTCGAACTGCGTCGACGGCGACGACCGGAATCTCCGCATGAAGCATCATCCGGTTCGGGCCGATCAGTCGGAAGTCAGCACCGGAAGCGAGTGCGCGCGATGCCTGATGCATCACGTGCTCGTGTGAGACATCGGAGTAGGAGAACACGACAGTATCCACGTCCTCCTCGTCGACAATTGTCTCGAGTTCTGCTTCGGAGCGGATCGGGATGCCATCGGGATAGCCATCGCCCGCCAACTCCGGAGGATAGCGTCGGTTGGGGAGCTCTTCGAGTTCGCCGATATTCTGTGTCCCGGTGTGCGTGAACGCGACGACCTCGAACCTTTCGTCGCCTCTGAAGACCGTATTAAAGTCGTGGAAGTCGCGGCCCGCTGCACCCATGATGACGATCCGCGTCTGACTCATAGTACTAACTATGCGCGGGGAGTTGAATTAGTATGGGCGGCAACTCTCACGAGACGGGAACGGCTCCGATCGTCGTGGCGCTGGGCGGAAACACGCTGCTCGGTGCGCACGGCCTGGGGACGATCGACGAACAGCGAGACGTGATAGCGCGGACCGCTCGACAGATTGCGGACGCGATCCAGACCGGCTACGATGTCGTGCTCACCCATGGAAACGGACCGCAGGTGGGAACCCTCCTCTTACAGCAAGAGCGCGTCGGTGAGACGCCCCACTTACCCCTCGATGTGTTGGTTGCCGAAACCCAGGCCCAGATCGGATATCTGCTCCAACAGGCACTCGACAACGAACTCACTGACTCGCCCGACTTCATCACCGTCGTAACCCAAGTGGTCGTCGACGCCGACGACCCTGCCTTCCAGGATCCGACGAAACCCATCGGACCGCTTTACACCGAAACAGAAGCCGCGGAGAAATCATTCGAGGCGCGACGCGTAGCGACCGGGAACCGGCCGTACCGTCGTGTCGTCCCGTCTCCAGAGCCGGTCGAAATCGTCGAAGCAGAGGAAATCGCCAGTCTCGTCGAGCGGGGAAACCTCGTGATTACCGCTGGCGGCGGTGGTGTTCCCGTCGTCCGAGATGACGCGCTTCGTGGTGTCGAAGCCGTCGTTGACAAGGACAAGACCTCACAACTGCTCGCCTCGGAACTCGGGGCCGATACGCTCGTCATTCTGACGGACGTCGAGTTCGCGTACGCGAACTACGATACCTCCGACCAGCGACCACTCCGTCGAATTTCCACCGAAGAGTTGCGCGCGCATCTCGACGCGGGTGAGTTCGGCGAGGGCAGTATGCGACCGAAAATGGAGGCCTGTCTCCGCTTTATCGAACAGGGCGGAGAGCGGGCCGTGGTTACCGCGTCCGAGCACCTGATGGACGCACTGGCCGGTGAGACCGGAACACAGGTCCGAGCCTGAGTCTACTCTATACTGGGGACTGAGGAGTTCCCGGCTACTCGTAATTGACAGTCACTCTCTGTCCCTCCGCCAACGAACATTTGACATGTGCGACCGGATAGTAGTCCCGACGGACGGAAGTAACGGAACACGAGGCGCCGTCGAACGTGCAATCAATCTCGCAGCTACGTACTGCCCTCCATACGATCTATGTGGTCGACACGAACGCCGGCGTTGATGCCTCCGTCGCGGGGCTCGATGCCCTCAAAGAGGCTGGTGAGAACGCAATCGATGAGGTATCCAGCAAGCAGAGGCGGGCGGTGTGGATACGATCGAGGGTATAGTCGCACAGGGAGCACCCCACCAGGCCATCCTTGATTACGTCGCTGAACACGACACCGATCCCGTCGTTCTCGGGACGCATGGCCGTACAGGTCTGGATCGATATCTTCTCGGCAGCGTCACCGAAAAAGTCGTCCCGCGCTCCGATGCTCCGGTGTTGACGGTTCGTCTGCCAGGTGAGTCCGCCGATGGGCCTTCGTAATCAGCTATAGCCTCATTCTCACGGAGTGGAAATTTGAAGCGCTGATAAAGCCGTGACGACCGATGGTAGACTCGGTGTCGAGAAATGGCTCCTAATTCATCGACGAGTTTCGAAAGGATGACCGAACTACGGGCCGAATCGCCAACGCTCATCGAAGGGCTTCCCGGATTGGGATTGGTCGCCTCTATCGCAGTCGATCAAATCACGAAGCAACTCGATCTGGAACAGCACGGAACCATCGTTTCCGACGATTTCCCGCCAGTTGCAGCATTCAACGACGGCCGGGTTCGTGACGCAGTACGTGTCTACGGAGGGGAAGATCCAGCTGTGATGACCCTCCAAAGCGATGTTCCGATCCCGCCAACCGCCGTCGAATCGTTGAGTCAGTGTGTTTTGAGTGACGTAGCCGAAGAGTTCGAACGGGCCGTGTTTCTCGCTGGCACACCGGCAGAAACCGAGGACGACATCGGCGAGGTCATGGGCGTCGCCACAACCGATCAGCTAGAGGGGGCGCTTACCGATGCGGAGATCACCTTGGCAGACGGGGCGGGAGTCCTCGGCGGTGTCACTGGTGCATTATTAAATGCGTGTTATCACGATGATGTCCCGGCAGCAGTACTCATCGTTCGTTCGCATCCGTATATTCCCGATCCTGGGGCAGCGCGTGCTGTCATCGAAAACGCACTGGAGCCACTCGTCAAATTCGACATTGATACCCAGGAACTCCTTGAACAGGCCGAAGAGATCCAACAACAGAAACAACAAATCGCCGAGCAACTCCAACAGTATCAGCAGCAACAGGACCAGCCACCGGCAGGAATGTATCAGTAGGCGGTAAAAACCCATCTCATCTGTCAATAAGGACAGACGGATGGATCGATCGGTGATTTTGCTGAATGGCTCTCGTACGCTGAGGTCGTTAAGCCCGAGTGATTGACCACTTATTACGTTTCGCAAACAGCTATTCGATGGGATCGGATTCTCACTGGACTGGAATCACCGGAAACCCCTATTCCGCGGCGCTTCGATACGAAGGTAGAGATGAGTTTGGCTACAGAGGTGCAGCAGTTCATGACCGGTCAGAGTTCGTTCGACACAGCCCAGGAGGTAGACACATGACGAAGCGGATTCTCGTCCCGATCGATGGATCACCGCTGTCGCAAAGAGCGCTTCGTCATGCACTCGAAGAGTTTCCAGATGCGTCGATCACTGTGCTCCACGTGGTTGACCTCTTTGAGCCCGGCTACGGTGCCTATCCCGACTTCGAGACCACGTATGAACCCTTGATGGGATCTGAAGAGTGGTACGACCGGGCCGAAGAAGTCTCGGAGCGCCTCTTCGAAGACGCTCGAGAACTCGCTGCTGAGTACGACCGCCAGGTATCCACCACGTCCGAGATCGGTGATCCAAAGCGGATCATCGTGGATTTCGCCGCCGAGGAGGATATCGACCATATCGTGCTTGGAGCACACGGACGTACGGAGGAAGAACGACCCGTGTTCGGTAGCATCGCGGAAATCGTCGCACGTCGGGCGACAGTTCCCGTAACACTCATTCGGTGAGCGAAACATCGTTTGATTGATCGTACGATATGGAAGAGGTTGTCAGTCTCGGTAGCATCAACGTGGACAGAATACACCACGTGTCCGAATCGGAAATCGCAGAACTCGGAAACCGATATAGCTGGTTCCCCGACCGCGGCCAGACAGTCAAGATCGGTGATCTCCCAGCGGATCTCCCAGCCGATCCCGATAGCATTCGCCATGGCGGGAAAGGTGCGAACCAGGCCGTCGCTGCGGTGACGGCAGGAGCGGAAACGCAGATGCTCGGGAAGGTCGGTCCCGATGCTGGGGAATTTGATGTGCGCAGTCATCTCATGGACGCCGGGGTCGGTGTCACTCGAATCGGTACCGCGTCAGAGCCAACTGGCACGGCTTACGTGTTCGTCGGGCCGGAGGGGGACAACTGGATCATCGTCCGACCAGGGGCTAACGGTACCATCGATAGTGCCTACATCCGAGAGCAGTACGACACGATTCGCTCGGCCGAGTGTCTCCTCCTGCAAAACGAAATTCCGATTGCGCCAGTTTCGGCACTGCTTTCGGACCTGGCTGCCGAACGGGAGCGACCGACTGTCATCCTTGACCCCGCGCCCGCAGACGGAATCGAAGAGCTCCTCGGTTGTGATGCGGTCGACTACCTCACCCCGAACGAAAGCGAATATCAGGCGCTACAGTCCTCTCTCGGAGAGTTCGATGGCGTCCTTGTCCGAAAACGAGGTGCCGACGATGTCATCGTCGAAGCGGAGCGACGGTTTACCGTAACGCCACCGACGGTCAAAGCGGTCGATACGACCGGTGCCGGCGACGTCCTGAACGGATTCCTGGCGGCGCAACTCGCAACAGGGGCGTCACTGCAGGAAGCCGTCGAAATTGGAACGATCGCCGGGTCATTGGCAACGCGCAAGGAGGGGGCTCGACGCGGCATCCCGACGCTCGAAGATGTTCGAGCCTATTGAAATTCCGAGAAGGTGAAAAGCGGGAGCCCGCAGAGAAATCGGAACAGTGGCGAAAGCAATAGTCGGTGGCGAGTCGACTCGCCACGTCGCTAGCCAGAAGATTCGTCGACGTGCCGATGAGCGTGAGCATCCCACCAGCCATCGATGCATAGGAAAGTGGAATGAGTAGCTTTGACGGCGACGTCCCGTTCTCGTGTGCAAGATCGCCCACCATCGGCAGCAAGACGGCGACGGCAGCGGTGTTGTTGATGATTCCCGAGAGCGGACCGACGAGCCCGATCGTCGCGCCGAGTTGCTTGTGTTCGCTCTCGCCCGTGTAGGACGCGACTGTCTTTTCGAGACGCTGAATCACACCCGTCCGACGGACGCCTTCGCTCAGGATCATCATCGCGAGAATCGTGATCGTTGCGGGGTTCGAGAAGCCGGAGACGCCCTCTCGCGGCGAAACGCCAGTCCATGGACCGAGTATCATCAGCGAGACCATGATCCCGATCGCTGTCACGTCGAGCGGGACGGGCTCGGTGACGAACAAAACGAGAGCGATGAAGATAATCAGAAAGACGAGAAACGTCCCGACAGTGGCTGCAGACATCGATATATGCTGATAATCATGATGGGAGCTGGATGTACTGGTCGTCGATTACCACCGAGTGGGAATAGCTGTGGGGGTATTTTGACGTCGTCCATGTTAGAGTAAACGACGGATCAGCAACACCCATTACTATGACCTACACGCTCGAAATCAGCGACGAACTCAAAGACCGACTGGACGACCACCTCGAGGAGGGCGAATCATACGAGGAGTTCATCACGGAGTTAGTTGCCATCTACGAGACGGAAGGAGAATTCCTCCAGGAGGGCTATTCGGAGTGAGTCACCGCTCGAGGTGAACATCTGCTATGGCGGAACGCGTCTCCGGCGTTCGTGTCCGCGGATCGTGCGACGACTGGCGGCCGAAAGCACACGACGAACTCGGTGAGGAAGTGAGCGAGCTCACCGTCGCACAGGCTCGCATCGCAGAAGGTGTTGGCGAACAGGCTGGACAGGAGTCCCCATGACACTGCAGGAACGCACGTCCTGGACGGAACCGGATGACGCCGATGCAGCTATCGAGGAAATCCGCTCCACGTCACACGGACTGGATCATCCAGACGACCTCGATCGCCTCGTCGAGCAGTTCGGGGATCGAAAATACGTATTGCTCGGCGAGGCCTCTCACGGAACGTCTGAATACTACCGCTTGCGCTCGCGATTGACGGCCCGACTCCTTCAGGAGAAAGACTTCTCGTTCGTCGCCGTCGAGGGCGACTGGACGGACTGTTACGAGATCAATCGGTACGTCAAGGGACTCTCCGGGTCTCACGAGACGATCCGCGACGCGCTCAAGGCGTTCGAACGGTGGCCGACGTGGATGTGGGCGAACTGGGAGGTACTCGAGTTCCTCGACTGGCTAGAAGTCCACAACCAGACCCGCGCCGAAGCGGAACGGATCGGGTTCTACGGCCTCGACGTCTACAGTCTCTTCGAGTCCATGGAAGCGGTCGTGGACTATCTCGAGGACGTCGACCCGGACGCGGCAGCCGAGGCCAGAGCCGCCTATCGATGTTTCGAACCCTACGGTGACGACGCCCAGGAGTACGCGCGAGCGCTCCGTATGGTTCCCGAGACCTGTGAGGAGGAGGTGGTGGAGATGTTGGCTCGGCTCCGCGATCAGGTCACAGCGTACGATGACGGCCGGGACGACTACTTCAATGCCGAACAGAACGCGCTGGTCGCGAAAAACGCCGAACAGTACTACCGCGAGATGGTTCGAGGTGACGTCGACTCCTGGAACATCCGTGACCGGCACATGGTCGAGACACTGGAGCGCCTGCAGGCGCATCACGGGCCGGGAAGCAAGGGTATCATCTGGGCACACAACACCCACGTCGGTGACGCCAGAGCGACCGACATGGAGGCGCAGGGCCGACTTAACGTTGGCCAGCTCGTTCGCCAACGCGAGGGCAGGTCCGACGTGGCATTGGTTGGTATGGGCTCACATCGGGGCAGTGTGATTGCCGCGGACTCGTGGGGCGCTCGGCTGGAAGAGATGACGGTCCCACCTGCACAGAGGGGGAGCTACGAACACGTCTTCGAGCAGGCGGGTGGAGGCGACTGTCTCCTCGTGACCGAGGACCTCCCCGGCGACTCGCCGCTCGCCCGACCGCGGGGCCATCGCGCCATCGGCGTTGTGTACCACCCGTCTCACGAGTCCGGGAATTACGTGCCGACGGTCCTCCCTGACCGGTACGACGCGTTCGTCTACCTCGCCGAGACGAACGCGCTCCACCCGCTCGACGTTCACGTGGACCGCGACGCGGTCCCGGACCTGTACCCCTCGGGGTTCTGAGTACAGTTCTCCAGCTGGACGCTCGATGGAGCCACTGTACTGGGCGTTGTCGGGCCGTCTTCGAATCATCCGGCTGATCTCTGTCCCCCTCTCTGACGCCGATACACTACCGAATATATCGGTCGAGGGGATCGCACGGGATAGTGATGATTCTGCGGTGGCTCATCGCGGGACGTGCCCTATACGTCGCTTTCCAGAGGGCAGCCCTGGCCAGCGAGCACTTGTGAACCCATACCGAACCTCCTCTCAAACGCGAGCCGTCAGACGAGCGAGAGGGGAAGTGAGTTCATCGCTGTCAGTAGTCCGCTCTAGAAATAGCATCGAGAGAAAATGATAGGCGACGGTTATTCTCACCGCATAGGAACAATAGTCACGTCTAATGGTTCACCGCGAATACAAATAGCCGCACTATGAGCGAATCCGATGACATCGATACTGCTGTCCAGCGAGTACGTGAAGCCTTTGCGGAGGCAGTAGACGAGGCCGAGGAACTGAGCGACCAGGCAAGCGAGAGCGTCGAGGATGCGATTGATGACCTCGAACAGCGGATCGAATCCCTTCGTAGCGAGGAGTAGTCGACCCTCCACTGGGTAAGGGATTTTTTTTGCGGTTCTCCGACCGAGTGGGTATGAGAACTCTCGGTGGGAGTACCACACAAATACGCGGACGCCGACAGCCGATCGAATTCTACCCACATTGTCCCATATACGCGAGAGGACAGCCTACCAAGTCAGTAGCCAGGAATAACGCTAACTACTGAAACTCCGGAAAGGCCTGGTTCTCATAGTTCGAAAATGGGAAGCATCGTTTATCACGATACAATATATTAAAGATAATAATGAGTAGTGACGAAGGCGAGGAATTCACCTTTGTCTGTCCCGAGTGCGAAGAGCGTTTAGAGATAAACAAGACGATGAAAAACACACTCATCGAAAGAGGATGTGTCATCTGTGGAATTTCGGTAACGGAAGCGGCGTTCACGGAAGACTCGGCCGCTGATTCGTCTTAATCATTTGGATAGTGGACTCTATTGGACAGTACATTTTCTGCGATTTTCATCCGCTACGATAGCTTCCCGTCGGGTCTCAGTTGGTATCGAGAGTGATCGGCAGGGGAGAGCTGCTGGACTGACAGCCCGTTGCTCCTGTCGGGGATGGTGTAAATATCTGGGTAAATACTAAACGCTTCCCCCGTCAGGTCGTATACAACGCATAATGCTACCGGACAAAGAAACGGTACTCTCGGACAGTGAGATCGATTCTTTTCTCAGTCGGCACGAAACAGGGGTGATCTCTCTGGCTCGAGAGGGAAAATCGTACGCCGTCCCAATATCGTACGGATACGATAGCAGACTCCGTCGGTTCTATCTACGCCTGGTTTCGAATCCCGAGAGCAAGAAACGGGAGTTCTTGAAATCGACGCCACATACCCGTCTCGTCGTCTACGAAGAGGACGACCCTGTCTACACGAGTATTGTCGCGACCGGAATCCTGAGTGAGATCAGTCGCGACGAGTTGACAACCGAACACATCGAACAATACGGCAAGGCTAAACGTCCGCTCTTCGAGATTTGGGGGGAGTCACTGCCTACTCTCGACGTTCGACTCTATCAACTCGATCCGGACGAACTGAGTGGACGGAGAGTCAAAATGGAACGGGACGGTGATTCCGCTTGAGCGAGGTGTCATGCGCCGAGAACGCGCTGGTGTCGTTTGTCTCGGAGAGGCATCTGTAAACTAAAGTTCCCCCACACGGTATCTCGTATACATTATGCCGCCAGGAATCAAAGCCGAAGTGGAGTTCGATACCCCGGACATCTGTCCGATCGTCGAACTCTCAGCGGCGGCGGAGACGACGATTGATTCGGTGTCGACGAACGTCTGTCCATCTGGTTGTACAGAGAGCGTGACCGAGTTTTCGATGGATTCGGATGGTGAGTTCGAGGTAGATCTGACTCCGGTTTTCTCACACGGGTCCTCAGATCGGTACCGAGTTACCCATGATGGCAGTCCGAGCTGTCCGTGCGAATATCTCGGTCAATTCGGGTGTCCCGTCGCCCGGTACGTCGCACAGGATGGCATACTGTCGATCGCGTTTCATGCGACCGATTATGACCAACTACAGGCGATTATTACCGAGCTGCGCGACCAGTTCCCCGAAGTAGATATCAAACGGTTCGTCCAATCTCCGGCAGGGGAGCAAGCCCACGATAGTGTGTTCGTAGATCGGAGTAATCTCACACAGCGACAACTCGAAATATTGGAAACCGCCTACGAGAAGGGATACTTCGATCGTCCACGACAGTCCAACGCGACGGAAATCGCGGCGGAACTCGATATCAATCCATCCACGTTCAGAGAACACCTCACGGCCGCGGAATCGAAAATTCTGGAAGATTTTCTCTAGAGGATGTGTGCCGCTGCTCTCGTTCCGTTTGCTCCGGCGTTGCCGGGCTTCTCATGGTCCAAGCGGAAAGAAGCCGAATGTGTTCGCCCCAGTCTTATAAACCCACCCGGGTAGTGTGGCTGCACGTTACTCTTGCTGGCCGCTGTCACAACCGTATATGAGCAAGTCATCGATGGCTTCGGCGACTGTCCGCACATCCGAAAAGTCCGCGAATGACGTGCAGACCATCGTTGCTGAAAGTGCGGTGCAGCAGTTCCTCGATGCGCTCAACGATGCTGGCTGTCGTGCTATTCTCGATGCGACATGTGAAGAAGCATTAACCGCGACTGAGATCTCCGACACCTGTGACCTTCCCCTATCATCGACGTATCGAAAACTCAAGATCCTCACTGAGGCCGGCCTGCTCGAAGAACGGACCCGCATTCGCCAGTCCGGAAAGCACGCCAGCGAATATATCCAGTTGGTCGACGATATCGTCATTTCGCTGAACCCCGGAGGAGAGACGGAGGTGTGGCTGTCATAGCACAAGAGGCCTGAGCAGACCGACATCGGTGGGCGGGGTGGGTAGCTGATAGCAATACCTCGAAATGCGGTGCGTCTGTCTATTTGCTGGTGAGCGAAGGTGGCATAGAAGGACTCTCACACCGGAATGGGAGTTGCTCAATACAGTCGATAGACTGAGCGGAACACATCTCGAAAAATCTCGGGTATTCCCATCGGTATGCAATGGTCCCAGTGTTGAAGTGTACCGTTTTCGACATTCAAATGATGACAGAACTAACGTTCCACGGACTTGATATTGGGCGAGTCGGCCCAAACGACGATCTCGTCGACCGAGTCGTCGAAACGACTACTGAAGAGTATCCCCTGGCAGACGGTGACGTCGTCGTCGTCACCGCGAAGGTCGTCTCGTTCGCCGAGAATCGACTCGTCGAAGCCGACGAGGTCGAAGTTACTGACCGCGACCACCGGGTGGCCGACATCACCGGCATCGATCCGCGGGAAGTGGCTGTCATCTACGATGAAAGCGAGGTCATCGGTGCGATCCCGATCGCAGACGTCGGGGAGGACGTGCTGTTGGAACACGCTGTCGACCCGGAGGCGGCACGGGAAGCACTTGCTGAGGTCCCAGCGATGCTCGTGACCGAGCGTAACGGTCGACTCTGTACGAACGCGGGTGTCGATTGGTCAAACAGTCCGGAGGGGATGATGACGTTGCTGCCGGAAAATCCCGATGAGAGTGCCCGTCGCCTCCGTGAGGGAATCGAGGCACAAACGGGCGCAGATGTGGCTGTCGTCTTGGCCGACTCGGAAATTGCCGGCCCGGGTTCGATGGATCTGGCGATCGGGTGCTCAGGGATCGAAGCGATCGATAGCAACTTTGGACAAACAGACCTGTATGGAGAGCCGAAGGTAGGCGGCGTTGACCTCGTCGCGGACGAACTCACCGCCGGATCAGCATTGCTGTTCGGACAGGCAGACGAACGGATCCCCGTCACGGTCGTCCGAGGACTGGAGTATGAGGATGGAGAGGGCGTGCCGAATTCGGGCGGTGTCGTCCGCCGCGGACTTCGCAAGAGCATCCAGTTGACGGCTCGCCTGAAGGCCCGCGAATGGTTCTGACAGCGGCTCTTGTGGTAGCAGTGGGAGCACTAGCGAAAATCGGATCTACTGAAATACGAGACATCGTCGGCGTTTTCTGGCTCAAAAACAGATTCAATAGGTTATATTTAGGGAGTTGTAGAATCGGCCCCAGAGTCGTGATTTTGGGAGCTCGAAGGATGAACCGCCTGCTCAGCAGGTTGCGGGCGCACCGGGTAACTCGGGGGCAGAGTTGTTTTTGGTGTCAAACTTACTCGTCCTGTTCGGCATCAAAACTATAGCTGAGTCACAGCAGTAGACCGGTATTGTAATTCGTGGCTGCACTGCATTGAGTGATCCAGAAGTACCACAGGCAAGAGTACGTGAATCGTTGTATGACTCCCGAACATCGATCTGGAGATTGTGTACGTCCACTGTACTGACTACTTTGAAGCTGAGTCACCATTGAGACGACGGCGAGTGCAACCGAAGGGCTGGATCCCGCTGTCGGCCAGATAGAACTTGTGTTTATACCATAAACTATGTCTACATATAGTATGGTTAATTGAACTCCTGCAGCCAAAGCGCTAAGTGTTGGCATAGAATGGTCAAGTATAGTGTATTTGAATGCAAATCAGAGCAGTCTAATACTACTTCGGCCGAATCAGGTAGTTGATATGTCACCCACTGCTACTATACTCTCTTTCATTATCTCCTAATCGACAATATGTGTCGACTTCCCATAAGCCAGGCATTCATTCCCATCAATTAGCTGTTCAATACTCCTCAGGGGCTAGACGTCACCCGGCATGGCACCGTGGAGACGACTAACGGCTGACACGAGCATGTCTATCGGCAACCAATCCACTATCAGATTTAGCAGAACATTATTGGTATATCGAACGGTGGGGCGGTATATGGGCCATGATTCAAAGTACCAGTCAGTCCAGCGGTTACAAGAGGAGATCAATAATATCCTGAACTTCTACTATCCACAGTGTATCGATGAAGACGCAGGTGGGTACATTGCGCAGTTTGATGAGGAGACGGGCGAGGTATACGACCGCTCCTCAAAACATTTGGTTGCCACGTCGAGATTTGTCGTCAATCATTGCGTTGCAGCAACCCTGAACGGACCAGACTGGTGTCGGTCCGCGGCCGAACATGGGCTCCGGTTCCTACAAACGTATCAGCGCGATAGCGCTCGTGGTGGGTATCACTGGCTCCTTGAGGGGAGAAACCCGCGCGACTCAAAACGAATCTGCTATGGCCATGCGTTCGCATTTCTGGCACTTTCCCGTGCTGTCGAGGCCGGTATTTCTGACGTTGCGGACGAGCTTAAGCAACTGTATCAGTTTCTGATCGACCGCTTCTGGGAGCCGGAGTATGGACTCTGTAAGAGCGAGTATGATCCGGAGTGGACGGAGGCCGTCGAGTATCGCGGTCAGAACGCTAATATGCACATGTGTGAGGCGATGATCGCTGCGTACGAGGCAACTGGTGAACAGCGGTATCTGGAGCGGGCGGTGACGATTGCTGAGTCACTCACACTGGAGTTAGCGGAGGAAACGGACGGACTCATCTGGGAACACTACACCAGTGACTGGGAGCACGATTTCGACTATAATCGGGACAATCCGAGACACACGTTCCGCCCGTGGGGATACCAACCAGGCCACCAGATCGAGTGGGCGAAATTGTTGTCGGTCCTTGCCAGACACACTAGTGAGGAGTGGCTCGTTCCCAGAGCAGAGGAACTGTTCGGGGCAGCCGTCTCCTACGGCTGGGATGACGCCGCCGGCGGCTTCTACTATTCTTTTGATTTAAATAAGGAGCCGCTAGTCAAAGACAAGTATTCCTGGGAAGTCGCAGAAGGAATCGGTGCCGCAGCGGTCCTCTACGATCTAACTGGAAAAACAGAGTATCAACGGTGGTATAATGAATTCTGGCAGTACGCCGACGACCATCTCATTAATCAGGAATCGAGAAACTGGTACAGCAAGGTAACGGAGACAAACGATCCAGTTCCGACACGGTCGGGAGTCGCTGTGGAGCCTGGATACCATCCCATCGGTGCCTGCCTCGAAGGCATTCGTTCGTATTCCTGATTCGCCTCCCAATGTTGGCCTCGTACAGAGCATGTCACGAACACCGCATCGCGGTTCGGACAACTCACGACCGGGATTGTCGTCTCGGTCCAGACCTTATTCAATGCCGTAGCCTGCCCAGACGAGAGCACCCTGGGACAAAAGCCAAGACGTGTGCTACCATGTCATTTGTATGGTCCGGGACCGTATCTGGGTCGCGCTCGCCGTCGTCGCCCTTTCTCTGGGTCTCGGCGGGTGTCAGGCCGTGTTCGGGCCCAGCGAGCCACTGCGGACGCAGACTGTGACGCCGGTACCTGTACCCGCAACTGAGACGCCAGCAAGCGTGAACGCGTCTGAGACACCGACACCACCGCCGAACGGCCGCGCACTCGCCGGGGCGTGGCCGGGCCAGTGGAGCGAGTTCAACCCCGAGCTGTCGGCGGCCGCGTATCGAGACGCACAGCCGACGTGTGACCGGCCGCCAGCGCAGGTGGTTCGTCTCCAGGTCGGTGCAGTCCTCACCGACAACGGGTCTAATCGCGGAATCGAAACGACGTGGCGGTTCCTCGCACCCGATTCCCGACGGAGCTACGGCTCTGTCGAGACGTACGTCGAGACGTTCCGAACCCGGTATCGGCCGCTCCTCGAGGCGGAGTCGGTGACCCGCAGGCCGTTACAGCGAAACGGCAGCGTCGCAGTCCAACCGCTCCGAGCCCACAGCAACGGGTCGACGACAACATACCGTTGGCGTGTCGAACGGCAGCCAACATCGTCTGAGGAAGGGTGCTGGCTAACGACGGGGATACTCGACGAGTCGGCCGGAGATGCGTGAATATCAATGAGGTCCTGCAGAGATGGCTCCGGAGACACACCTCGGATACCGTTAAGTCACTGGCTGTGAATCTCTAGCTATGCCTGGAGAGCGACACGTGGACCGGACAGTCGTCGTCACCGGCGCGGCGAGCGGCATCGGGCGTGGCATCGCACGGCGGTTCGGTACGGAGGGTGCAAACGTCGTCGTCGCGGACGTCCAGCGGGAGCCGAAACAGGGAGCCCGGTACGACAGCGACGTGACTACCCCGACAGATGTCGACATCACCGAGGAGACGCTCGGCGAAGCCACGTACGTCGAGACCGACGTCGGCAACCCCGACAGCGTCGCCGCGATGGTCGAAGCGACAGTCGAGACGTACGGCGGTATCGACGTCCTCGTCAACAACGCCGGCATCCAGATCGTCGGGGACTCCCAGTCGACGACCATCGGGGAGTGGCAGCAGTCAATCGACGTCGACCTGAGCGGAGCGTTCTACTGCGCCAAGTTCGCCGTCCCACACCTCGTGGAACGCCAGGGACAGATCATCAACATCGGCTCCGTGCGTGGGTTCGAAGGGGGCGGTGGACCGCCGTACGCGGCGGCGAAAGGCGGCGTCGTCAATATGACCCGTGACCTCGCGATGGAACTGGGCGAGGACGGCGTCCGGGTCAACTGTATCAATCCCGGGTATATCGAGACGCCGCTGCAGGACATCAACACCGACGAGGACGTCGCCAAGGCGGAGGAGCACACGCTCTTGCCCCGCTTCGGGCAACCCGAGGACGTTGGCGACGCCGCTGTGTTCCTCGCCAGCGACGAGGCGTCGTTCATCACCGGCGCGAACCTCGCGGTCGACGGCGGCTGGCTCGCACACAGCGGGCTGTGAACCCCAAACAGTTATTCTCGTTCCGGTGCCAGTTGATCTATGCAGTTCGACTGGATGGTCCAGTGCTACGCGGGCGCTGGCGTTCACCGTGATACACCGATGCTCGACAGCCTCGACCGCGAGACCGTTCTCCGGGGCGTAGACACGGCCGTCGACACCGGTCTCGAGGGGTTGTGGGCGCCCGATCACTTCATGCTCGGTCCGAAAGCCGAGGAGTTCGAGGTCTGGACGCTGCTGAGCGCACTCGCCGAGCGAACGGATGACGTCGATTTGGGGCCGCTGGTCGGATCGATAACGTACCGGAACCCCGCCTTACTGGCGAAGATGGCGACGACGGTCGACATCCTTTCGTCGGGACGGCTCCGGCTCGGGCTCGGGGCCGGCTGGCACGAGGAGGAACACCGTGCCTACGGCTTCGACTTCCCCGAGGTCAACACCCGGATCGAGATGCTCGAAGAGGGGATTCAGGTCGTCAAGTCGATGTTCACCGAGGAAGATCCGACCTTCGCGGGGGACCACTACACAATCGACGGTGCGCTGAACGAGCCGAAGCCGGTCAGCCAGCCCCATCCACCGATCGTCGTGGGCGGAGCGGGGCCGAAGATGCTCCGCCTCGCCGCCCGACACGCCGACGAGTGGAACGTCGAGATCAGCGGCCGGGCTCGCGGGCGCCCCATCGAGTTCAAGGCCCGGAAGTTCGACGAGTATCTCGAAAACGAGGGCCGAGACCCGGAGGAGGTCGAGCGGTCGTGGCTCGCACACGTCCTCGTCCGAGAGGACGAGGCGGCGGTCGAGTCGGCCGTCGAGGACATCTTCCCGCTCCCGTGGGGTGAGGAATCGGATATGGACGACGAACTCAGCAACGCCGCCGAAGCTCGCGAGAAGGGCGACATGCTCATCGGGACGCCCGCACAGGTCGCCGAACAGATCGAGGGGATTCGCGATCTCGGGTTCGAGAAGCTCCAGTTGCTGTTTCTGGACTTCCCCGATCACCGGGGGATGGAACTGTTCGGCGACGAAGTTGCCCCGGAGTTCAGGTAGCAGTCCGAGAAATCAGTTAGCAGGATGGAAAACAGTTTTACAGAGCCGGCCGAATAGCCGGCGTGATGGACTACCGACAGCTCGGCAGCACAGGGACTCGTGTCTCTGAACTCTGCCTCGGCACGTGGCGCTTCGGCAAGGAAACGAACGGCGTGGTCGAGACCGGCCGGGAAGAGGCCCACGAACTGCTCGACGCGGCCTGGGACCGAGGTGTCAACTTCATCGACACCGCCAACGTCTACGGCTCCCCACACGGCACCAGCGAGCAGTACATCGGGGAATGGCTCGAGGACTACGACCGCGAGGACTTCGTCATCGCCTCGAAAGTGTACTTCCCCTTCGACGGCTGGGGCGAGCCCGGCCCCAACGACTCGGGCCTGGGACGCAAGCACGTCCGCGCACAGATCGAGGGCACGCTGGATCGGCTCGGGACAGACTACCTGGACCTCTACTACATCCACCGCTGGGACGAGGACAGCGACATCGAGGAGACGCTGCGGACGCTGAACGACCTCGTGCGGGAAGGCAAGGTCCACTACCTCGGGGCCTCGACGATGGCCGCCTGGCAGTTGACGAAAGCCCTCTGGAAAAGCGACGTCGAGGGGCTCGAACGGTTCGACGTCACGCAGCCGCTCCACCACGCCGGCTACTACGAGGACGTGCGCGACTACCTCGACGTGTGTGCCGACCAGGACATCGCGGTCTGCCCGTACTCGCCGCTGGCGGGGGGCTTCCTCACAGGGAAGTACGAGCGCGCCGACCCGGACGACCCGGAAGCCGTCGAGGCTCCCGATGGGTCCCGGGGGAGCTTCGACGACTTCTTCGACGAGTACTACCTCTCGGAACGGGGTTGGCACGTGCTCGACGAGATCCGGAGCATCGCCACAGACGTCGACGCGACGCCCGCGCAGGTCGCCCTTCGCTGGCTGATGGACTGGGACGAGTTTACCTGCGTCCCAATCGTCGGCGCCCGCACGGTCGACCAGCTCGACGAGAACGTCGCCGCGACGGAGGTCGATCTCTCGGACGCACAGTGGGACCGCATCATGGACGCACGGTACGACCCCGACGGGAACCTCTGGGGCCACTGATCCGGCAGCGTCGCGACCCCGTCTCTCACGCTGTGTCGGGCTCGAACCGCCAGACTCGCTGCATAAACGGGATACCCGATTCCGGATCGGCGTCTGCGTCGACGCCCGACTGCTTGAACTGGCCGGTGTAGCGCTCCCATTCGGCGACGGCCTCGTCGCCGTCGACAGCGTTGAGGTAGGCGTCCAGATCCGCACATTCCAGAATGCAGACCGCGACGTCGTCCCGGACGTACAGTTCGAACTCCTCGACGCCGCCCCGTTCCATCGCGTCGGTCACGCCCTCTGGAACGTCGTCGTGGGCCGCGACGTAGGCCTCGCGCTGGTCGGGGTCGAGTCGCTGGACGTAGACGGCACGCTCGGTGTCTGCCATACCCGTATCCACTCGGGGCGAGCAAATCAGCGTTACGGGGGCGGCGGTGGGTATTAGTGGTCTCCCCGCGACTCGGGTGGTATGGTTTCGCCCGCACTCGTGTTACCACACGAACCGGACGAACGCTGGCACCTCGCACGGCAACTGGGCGTCGAAGACGCCGTCATCCACCCGCTGGAGATCGGCGACGGTCGCACACAGTGGACCTACGACGACCTCCAGGGGCTCTCGAACTGGCTGTCCGAGGTCGGACTGAACTTCTCCGTCCTAGAGGGGTCAGTTCCGATCTCGGACCGCATCCGTCTCGGTCGTGCGGGCCGGGACGAGGACATCGAGATGTTCAAGCAGTTCCTCCGGAACTGCGGGGAAGTCGGGGTTCCGGTAGTCTGCTACGACTGGATGGCAGGCGTCCGCTGGGCTCGGACCGGGGCCCACGTCGAGGCTCGCGGTGGATCGTACGTCACTGAGTTCGATGTCACCAAGACCCGTGGCGGACCCGAGACGCTCCCGGACGCGACCCACGAGGACCTCTGGGAGGGGCTGGAGCACTTCCTGCAGGAGGTCGTCCCCGTCGCGGAGGAAGCGGGTGTGAAACTCGGCCTTCACCCCGACGACCCGCCCCGGACCTCGTTGCGGGACATCCCCCGCATCGCCACGAGCGTCGAGAACTACGACCGCGTACTGGACGCCTACGACAGCGAGTACAACGGCATCACGTTCTGTCAGGGCAACTTCGCCGCGATGGGCGCGGACATCCCCGAGACGATCGAACGCTTCAGCGACCGCATCAACTTCGTTCACTTCCGCGACGTCGAAGGTGACGCCGACCGGTTCGTCGAGACGTGGCACGACGACGGCCCCACAGACATGCTCGCCGCGATGCGAGCCTACGAGCGCCACGTCGACGACGACGTTGTGATGCGACCCGACCACGTCCCGACGATGGCCGGCGAGGACAACTCTAACCCCGGCTATCACACGAACGGGCGACTGTTCGCCATCGGCTACATGCGCGGGCTGCGGGAACAGGCCCGGTCCGATGGCTGAACGCGGTCACGGGTCGCTCCGCTCGCCGGAGCCGAGGGGCGGACCGAAGGATCGGTCCCGCTAGTCGTCGAGGCGACCGCTCGACAGCGTCCCGGTCGTCATCAGTTCGTTCAGCTCCTCTATGTCCGTTTCAGCGGGCTGTTTGATGTCGACGAGTGCCCCCTGGAACAGGACGCCGATTCGGTCGGCGTGTTGCAGCACCGACTCGATGTTGTGACTGACGATGACGATGGTGATGCCCTGGTCGGCCAATGTATCGATAGTGTTCTGGACGAGCCGGGTCGCGTCGACTGACAGTGCGCTCGTGGGTTCATCTAGGATGATGACGTCCGGATCGAACGCGAGCGCCCGGCCGATGGCAACGAGCTGTCGTTGGCCGCCAGAGAGGAACTCGACCTCTGTCTTGATGTCAAGGTCCCGCCCGAGCTGGTCCATCATTATCTGTTCGGCCCGCTCGTAGGTCTCGCCCCAGTCGATGACCCGGAACGGGCCGAACCCGGTCTGCGGGAACTGGCCCATGAAGATGTTAGTCGCGATGTCGAGGTCGTCCATCAGCGCGAGATCCTGATAGACCGTCTCGATGCCGTTGTTGCGTGCCTCAGATGGGTTATCGAAGCTTACCGGCTGGCCGTCCTTGTATATCTGCCCCTTCGTGGGTTTGTGGACGCCGCTGAGCATGTTCATCAGCGTCGACTTGCCGGCACCGTTGTCCCCGACGAGCGCGAACACCTCCGAGGGATGTATCTCGAGCGAGACGTCTTCGACGGCGACGATACGACCGAACTGCTTGGTGATGTTCTCCGTGCGGAGCTTCGGCGTCCCTGCCGTATCATCAGCAGTACTCTCGGTGTGGCGGTGTTCCGTCGCGCTCTCGTCTTCGACGCTCATACCGCACCACTCGCCAGGATGCGACCGCGGATCTTGCTCTGGGTGCTGTACAGCAGGATCGCTACTAGCAGGACAATACCGTTTATCATCTGAATCTGCGTCGCGTCGATGACCGGACTGTTGTTCAGCGCCGACTGGACGACCTGGATGAGAATGACGCCGCCGAGCGCGCCGGTGATCTTCCCGCGACCGCCGAAGAGACTGATGCCGCCGATGACCGCGCCGGCGAACGCCTGGAACACGAGTCCCTCGCCGATCAGCGGCGGGACGACGCCCACGAATCCAGTCAGCATCAGCCCGGCAATCGCCGATAGCACGCCGCTGATAGTGTAGATGAGGATGATCAGCCGCTCGGTGTCGATCCCAACCTCGCGGGCTGAGTGTTCTGAACTCCCGAGCGCGTAGACGGCCTGTCCGAAGGAAGTGTACCGCAACACGAGGCCGGCGATCAGGAACGCCACCAGCATCAGCCCGATGGCGAACTCGGGCGTCCCGCCGACCCGCGTGTACATGAGCGGGAGGCCCGTGACCGGCTGGGTCTGCATCGCCGTCTTCGCGCCCTCGAAGATAATGAGAAACGCAAGCGTCTGCAGGAACGGGTTCAGTCCGACCTTCGCGATCATCACACCGTTGGCGAGGCCGATGACCGACCCGACGAGCAGGATGATTGCGAAGCCGATCCACGGGCTGGTTGTCAGCCCCCAGCAACTCGGGCAGGTCCCGAGGATCATTCCAGTGAACATCGCCGAGAAGCCGGCGATGGAGCCGATAGAGAGGTCGAAGTGCCCCGACAGGAGACAGAGGCTCTCCGCCAGGACGAGCAGCCCGATGGGGACGGCCCCCCACAGGATCAACCGGGCCGACCTGAACGTCTGGGGCACGAATACCAGCACCCCGAGCAGAACAATAGCCAGTATCGGCCAGATCATGTTATCTAACAGCGTCAGCATCACGTCGTCCCGGTCCCCGAAGGTCCGGCCGATGAATCCTTGGTCCGTTGCCATCGGTAGCGTTAGCCCCAGACGTTACCCCAGAGGAACGGCTGGTCGTAGTTCTCCTGCGTGATGACGACGCTGTTGGTCCGGAACCACGGGTGGCCGTTCTGCTCGCGCATGATTCCTGGCTCCCAGATGGGCTCCGTCCACAGCTCGACGCCCTTGTGCTGGCCGGGCTCGATGCTCAGTTGGTCCGACGTGACCTCCGACCCGACCTCGGGAATGACGCTGTCGTCCATCCCGCTTTCGACGTACTCCCGCATGTAGTACATCGCGATGGGGTTGTAGAAGTAGTTCGGCTGGTCGACTGCCGCGTCAATCGTTCCATCGCCGACTAGCGGGTTCACCTCGGGACTCCCGTCCATCTGGGTCAGACAGATGTGTCCCTCCTCTCCTCGTGAGGCCAGCATATCGAGGTTGCGCAGCGCCCCGACGACGCCCAGTCCCATCGAGAGGTTCCCGGAGTAGATGCCATCGACGCGACCGTTGGCCTGAATCCACTCCTGGGTCGTGGACTGCGCCACGTCCCGGGCGTACTCGCCGTTGAGCGTCTGGACGACCTCGACACGGTCCTGCTCGGCCATCACGTCAAGGAACCCCTGCGAGCGCTGGTTGGCCGACTGGTTCCCCTGGACGCCGCGGACGTTCAGCACGCGCCACGTATCTTTGTCCGGATATTGCTGTTCGAGGGCGTTGAGCATCTGCTCGGCCGAGCTCGCGCCGCCGTCGTAGTTACTGAACCCGACGTACAGCGGGATCTCCGAGCTGGAAGTGTCGGCGTTCGTCGCGAACACCGGTGTGCCGCCCTGGATGGCCTGGTTGATCGCCCCCTCTGCTGCGCCGGTCTGCCAGACGCCGACGAGGATGGCGTCGTGGTCGCCGTTGGCGAACTCGCGGATGTCCGAGACTTGCTTCTGCGCGCTCTGCTGGTTCGGTCGGACGTCGAGTTCGATGCCCTGGTCCTCAGCATAGAAGCGGGCCGCTTCGATATAGGCTGTGATCCAGGAACCGCCACGGACGTACGCGGTCATCCCGATTTTATCGAGGGAGTTCCCGCCACCGTCACCGCTGCCATCCCCAGTGGAACCGCCGTCACCACCACTACCGTCCCCGGCAGTCTCGCCGTCGCCACTGCCTCCGTCGCCGCCTCCACTATCACCGCCGTCACCTCCGCCTCCGCCGTCTCCGCCACACCCCGCAAGTGAGACGGTTGTAATTGCTGCTCCAGTCGCTTTCAGGAACTTTCGCCTGTCACTACCTCGCATACCATACAGATTTAACCCGTTAGTACATAAAGATTATCGACAATAGAACATGTAGAACTGGACGGGAAACGGGCATTGCGTCGTCTGCGTGGCAGTCGATGTGACGGTGACCCAAGCCGGTGCTGTGACAGGGCTGACCGAATCCGCTGTGTTCCGACAGTCCTACGACGACACGCCCAGGCTATCGTAGCGCCAGTCCGGACGGCTGTTCCGCCCTGGTGAACAGAGCTATGTGGGTAGGGGGCTTGTTACGATTATGGCGCCAGAAGAGAACACCATCACCGCGACCAGAACGTCGCTACGGATCGTCGAGGCCCTGAAACGGTTGGACGGGGCGGGGACGACGGCGGTGGCCAACGATCTCGGCATCGCGAAGAGCACTGTCCACAACCACTTACAAACGCTGGAAGACGAGGGGTATATCACGAACGAAGGCAGCGCCTACCACGTCGGACTACGGTTCCTCGAACTGGGGGAGTACAAGCGAAACCGGATGGACATCTACGAGAAGGCCCGGCCGGAGGTCGCGTCGCTGGCCGAAAAGACGGGTGAGATGGCCAACGCAGCTGTCGAAGAACACGGCGAGGGGGTCTACATCACCCGCGCCGAGGGATCGGAGGCCGTCTCGGTCGACACGTACGCGGGCAAGCGGGTGAACCTTCACTGCACCGCGCTCGGGAAGACGATCCTCGCGATGCTTCCCGAAGGACGTGTCGACGAGATTATCGACACGCACGGTCTCCCCCCTCGAACGGAGAACACCATCACGGACCGGGCAGAGCTGAAAGCGGAACTCGCCGACATTCGGGAGCGAGGGCATGCGTACGACCGCGAGGAACGTCTCCCGGGCCTACGCTGCGTGGCCGCCCCGGTCACCTCGGAAGACGGAGACCCCGTGGCGGCGCTCAGCGTCTCCGGGCCGACGAGCCGCATCAAAGGCGATCTTTTCCACGAGGAGATCCCCGAAATGCTCCAGTCGGCCGTCAACGTCGTTGAAATCAACCTGGTATACTCGTGAGCCCCCGGACCAGCGTTCGCTACACGCGCAGTAACGTTCCGCTCTACTGAACACACATGGTAACACATCTCACTGGCGCGATATCCGATCCGTATAACAAAAGTACGCCTGTTACGATTTTGCAGTCTTGCGTTCTCTCTTGACGTCGGTCAGTTCAGCTGTGCGGAACAGATGTCCACCCGATACGTTCATCCTGACGTACTCATTCGCGTAATATCCACACAGACCTGTTCAAAAAGGCGTCTCAGAGCGGTGAGACCAGCGTCGGGACTTTCGTTTGCTTGAGTTCGACGTACGGTCAACTAGGCCGATCAGACGGGCAAAATCCGTGACGCCTATGAGGTTACGCTGATGTTCGCCTACCGGATGCACACGAGCGGACTGCCCGTCAGGAGAGATGTCCCATCTGGGACCGAATAGGCGAACTCCACTGTCTCGGCCCTACCGTCCCGATGTGCTCGGTAGTGGCCACGATTACACCTCGTGAATCCGCTCGAACGTCCGATGGGCCAGATACGAGTAATCGCGCGCTGAGAGGAACGGCACTGCCTCGACCCACGAGAGGCAGTCCTCGTATCCCGCCCAATCGTCCATCCACGGGTAGTCGGACCCGAGCAGCAGACGGTCGGTGCCGAACCAGTCCGCGAGGTTACGGACGTACACCCACAGGTCCTCGTAGGGCCACCCGTTCTCGCTGGAGCGGGGAAATGAGCTGACCTTGACCGCAACGTTGTCGTGGTCGGCCAGCCTCTCGAAATCCGTCCAGGGAGCCGCGTCAGGGGCCGTCGTTTCGTCCGGGTAGGCCATGTGATCGACGACCAGCTGTACGTCCGGGTAGCGCTCAGCGAGTGTCGTGATCATCGAGAGCTGTTGGGCTTTCGGGAAGACGAACACGGCTGTATCCTGTTCGGCGGCCTCGGCCCAGACCGGTGCCAGTTCGTCGTCGAGGATCCAGTCGGCGGTCCGATTCAGTTCCGTCGAGTGTTCCTCGTATTCGAGACAGGCGTGCATTCGGACGCCGAGCATCCGGTCGTGGCCGACGACCCGGCGGAGTGCTGCCCGTACTTCGTCCGGGTCGCCGTAGAAGTCCATCAGGCCGACCCCCCACAGGCGCTCCGGGTACGCTTCGATTGACCGCATCGTGTACTCGTTTGCCCGGACGCCGCGGCCGTACATCGGTGTCGTCACCATCACCGCTTCCTCGACGCCAGCGGCGTCCATGTCCTCAACGAGGTCGTGGGCGGTGTAGGCCCCCTCCCAGCCCGGTGGGAGGACTGTTTCGGGCCAGGGCAGTTCCGCGGTGTTCGGTCCCCAGGTGTGGGTGTGGGTATCGACGAAGCGCATCGTCACTCCAGAGTGCCGAGTCCGCCGCGGACATCGTCTCGTATGTGTCTGACCATCCCGCGCCGGACTACTCACCGCGGTGAAATGAAACCTCGGGTAAGCCCCACGTTTATTTCCCGTGGCGTTCCATACTCCCGTATGGCGCCAGAGATAACCAGCATCGAGTCCGTCGAGTTCGCTTACCCGATCGAGGACGTCGGGACGGACCAACACGGGTTCAACCTAGTGTACGAACCGGGCTCGGTAACAGAGCGGAAACTGTTCGGCATCACGATCCACACTGACGAGGGAATCACTGGAGAGTACGTCGGCGGCAACTCACCGGGCGCCGCCCAGATCAACACCTTCGCCGACTACCTCGTCGGGAAGAACCCGCTCAAGCGGGAGCGCCACTGGAGCGAAGTGAAACGGGCGCTGCGGAAGTACGACCGGATGGGCATCGGCCCCATCGACATCGCGCTGTGGGATTACGCCGGCAAGAAGTACGACGCCCCCATTCACGAACTGCTCGGCACCTACCGGAAGCGGTTCCCAGCCTACGCCTCCACGTATCACGGGGACGAAAACGGCGGGCTCGACACGCCTGAGGCCTTCGCTGACTTCGCCGAAGAATGCCGCTCGATGGGGTACGGAGGCTTCAAGATCCACGGCTGGGGCGGCAGCGAAGGGTCCCGCGACCTCGGCCGGGAACTCGAAGCCATCCATGCCGTCGGCCAGCGGGTCGGCGACGAGATGGACCTGATGCACGACCCGGCCTGCGAACTGGAGACCTACGCCGACGCGCTGAAACTCGGCCGCGCACTCGACGAGGAGGGCTTTTTTTGGTACGAGGACCCGTATCGGGACGGCGGCATCTCACAGCACGCACACCGCAAACTCCGCCAGGCCCTCGACACCCCTATCCTCCAGACCGAGCACGTCCGGGGGCTGGAGTCGGCAACGGACTTTGCGGCCAACGAGTCGACCGACTTCCTGCGTGCGGACCCGGAGTACGACGGTGGGATCACCGGTGCGATGAAACGGGCGAAGATGGCGGAAGGGTTCGGACTGGACGTGGAGTTCCACGCACCGGGGCCGGCACAGCGCCACTGCATCGCGGCGGTCCGCAACACGAACTACTACGAACTCGCGCTGGTCCACCCCGACTGCCCGAACACCCAGCCACCGGTGTACGAGGGCGACTACTCGGACATGCTCGACACCGTCGACGACGATGGAACGGTCGGAGTGCCTGACGGGCCGGGCCTTGGCGTCGAGTACGACTGGGAGTACATCGAGGATAACGCCACCGGAAGCGTCCACACGTACGACTGATATGACGTACAGAGCCGGCATCATCGGGACTGGCGGCATCGCTGGGATGGGTATCCTCGGGATGCACGACGAGGAGGACATCGGGCAGAAGAAGGTCAGAGCAAGCCACGCCGGGGGGTACAGCGCGACCGAGGGCGTCGAACTGGTGGCCGTCGCCGATGTCGACGAGACGAAACTCGAACGGTTCGGGGAGGCCTGGGAGATACCACCCGACCGGCGGTACGTCGGCCACGAATCGATGCTCGCGACAGAGGACCTCGATATCGTCTCCGTCTGTACGCCTTCGTACCTCCATGCTGACCACGTCGTTGACGCCGCCGAATCGGCGGCGGACCCTGGGCTGATCTGGTGTGAGAAACCCATCGCCTCGTCTGTCAGCGACGCCGAGGAGATGGTCGTCATCTGCGACGAGACGGATACAGAACTACTGGTCAACCACTCTTTTCGGTTCACGACGAAACTCCAGCGGCTCAGGAGCCGCATCCAGAATGACGGCCTCCTCGGTGACGTTCACGCCGTCGCCACGCAGTTCAGGATGGAGCTATTACGCAACTCCACCCACCTGCTGGACACGCTGGTGTACTTGCTGGACGCCCGTGCAGAGCGGGTTTCGGGGTACGTGACCGGGGAGAACGAGGCCGTCGACTCGCTCGAAGCGAAGGAACGCGTCGACGACGCCGGTGGCGGCGGGTTCGTGGTGATGGACGACGGGAGTTTCGTTACTATTGACTGCACCATTCCCCGAGAGGCCTCCTCGATGACGCTCCAGTTCATCGGCAGCGAGGGGAAACTATACCTCAATAACGACGATGGGGAATGGCGGTACTGGCGGCTCGATGACGGTACCCACGTCGAGGACGACCTGCCGGGAATCGAGGGTGCCTGGACGTGGGACGAGGATTACCGCGACGCCTTCGCCAACGCCGCCGCCGACGCGGTGGCTGTCCTGGACAACACCATCGAGAACCCCTCGACGGGTGCGGAGGCGACTCGCTCGCTGGAGATTATCGTCGGCTTCTACGTCTCCCACTACACCGGCGGCCAGGTGTCGGTCCCGCTGGCCCGTCCGCTCCGAGACGTGACTATCACGTCGTGGTGAGCGGACTCGAACACGACGGTGTCAGCGGCGGACGGCCGCGGTGTCGGCCGGTCGCCACGTCTTGACGGGTTGACCAGCGTTGTTGCCCACCAGTCTATCTCGTCGCCGCACTGGCCGAACCAGCGCCAATCTTCGGGCAGGCCATTGTCAGTGACGGCTGTCGGTATCAGGTCTCGGTTTGTCAGTGAAGGTCTTCGCAAAGCCGTATCATAACTGGCCTGGCTGCTTCAGTAGCGATGTGACAGTAATAGTAGTTGACACGCGTGAGGTTGTCGGGTCCTCAGCAGAGATGTGTCGCCTCTGGATTCCTTTTCAGCTAGTTGCAGTCTGAGATTAATAATTATTAGAAGGGATATATAATTGGTCATGTGATATTCAATCAATATGTCTAACATGCGGTCAGATTTCTTCAGTTTCCTGTTAGGAACGTGCATTTCTCGATGTAGTGTCGTCTGGAGGGTTTCGAAACGACAGCAAGAAATCCGGAGGTCTCGACTCTGTGTTTTCGCAGTAGTTTCAGGAACTGTGTCGGCCAGCAGGGGTAACGGATCGTAGACAGCCACAAATTGAATGAGTCGTTCCCCCTGTGGGCCCGAACTGGCGTCCAGCTAGAACTGCTTGTTATCGATTCGAATCGCTGGTTCGCCGGCTGTGAACGGATTCGGAGCCACGTCACTATCGGGTTGCAGGTCGGCTTCCACCCATCTGTGGACGGCGTTTTGAAAATTCTGGGCAATAAAATACCAATAAGACTAGTTATATTAGATAATGATAGTACGGCCATTTGAAATGCCCTCAACTGCTCGGGAAGCATTGGTACCGCTGTCGGGGCTGTGGTACTGCGGTCCGGAACGGGCTGGCCGACGACGGCTCATAACTACACGGACAGTCGTTCTCAAACCACGTGCAATCGAGCCGGCGCCGAGTCCAAACCAGCAACGCCAGCGGCTACCGAACCGGAGTCCAGTCAGTCTGTGTACCAGTACGCCCAGAGATCAAAACGCCCTGAAGCGGTAACCGGGCCCAACGCGCCAGTACAGAGGGATCGCCGGCACCGGGCGCCCCTTCGATGGTGACCATTGGCATCGAGAATACGAGAAGCGTCGTGGTTCGCTTCAATAGACCGGGACTCGCTGGGCACGCGAGAACGTCCAGCGAGTCGGTCGCAAGCAAACTGGACGTTTTGAGCAGATGCTTCACACCATCTCGAACGAACTTGTTGAGGAGGCTCTTGGGAACGACTGTACGCACATCGTGTTCGAGCAACTCAGAGGCATCCGAGAGCGCCTACCGCACGCCAAGGCGGTTCACAAGTGGGCGTTCCATCGTTTGTTCGAGTACGTCACGTACAAAGCCGAGTCAGAGGGGATTGTGGTGAAGCAAATTAATCCGGCGTACACGAGTCAGCGTTGCTCGAAGTGTGGGTTTACGTTTCCGGCGTTTAACCCATCCAATTCGTCAAAGCACAGAACGTACCAGCGCGAACTACCGGTGAAAGCTGGCTGCAACACATCACCGTTTCCTATGCTCCATAGCTTATATAATACACAGACACCACTATTTCCGGAGCTCTGGGATATCGGTGCCGGAGATATCTACAGACCCTCCCTCCGTAGTGTTCTAATAGTTCCGGAAACAGTGGTGTGTGATTCTTCGGTTGGTTTTCATCAGCCAACCGGTAAGGGCTGGGGAGAGCGCGACTGTCACACCTTGCTGATTGACGACGACATCCGCCACCACCCGTCCGACTCCCGGTGTCAGTCACGTCGACGAGTGTGACCCCAGAGCAAGGGATAAATGTGCCTGTATCCGGCGACCCTCTCTCGCTAGTTGGCCCCTGTTCCGTCGAACAGTGCGGTGAAGAGTTTCTTTTCCGCTGCCCGTAGATGCTGGGTGAACGTCGTCTGTGAGATGTCCATCATCGACGCGACTTCCTCACCACTGTGCTCGCGGGGCCAATCGAAGAAGCCAGCGAAGTACGCGGTTCGCGCTGCCTCGCGCTGTCGCTCTGTCAACGAAGCTGTTAGCTGTTTTCGGAAGGCGGCTTCGGTTTGTACGTCCCGCTCGCGCTCTCGCTGTGCAATCAATGTCAGCCCGTCGTGGGTCGTCCGGAGTGCGTTGACGACGCTTCGAATATCGTTCGAACTGGCCACTTGTGCGATCAGTTTCCCGGTCGTTCCGGTAATCGAAAGCGATTCGATGCCTGCCCCGTACTGCGCTAACGTCGTGACAATCGACTGGTCGTCGACCGACAGCCGGAACAGCGCCCGGTCCTCGTACGTGTAGACGTGCTGTACGGTACCGATACAGTCGGCCTCGGCCGCGTATTCGACGACGACTTCCGGGTCTAGCCCGGTGACGGTAACGTACTGGATCTGGTTCTCGTCGCCGTCATTGACGACGTGCTCGACTGTGACCGTACAGTCGAGCTGTGCCGCCATATTCGCCAACGGCTCGTCGACCCCTTTCAACCGGAACTCCAGTTCGGTTACACTGTTGGAGATGAGTGTCTGCTTGCTCTCGACAGCGTTGATAACGTCCGCTATCGTGTGACCAAGTTCCGCGAAAATACCCTGTTCGATCAAGTCAAACGCATTCGGGTTGCTGGTCACTACACCGAGGACGCCATACTCCGCATCGTGGTAGGCGAGCGGAACGACGACACACTGCGCTTTGTCGACTGTCTGCAGTTGGTCGTCCTCGAGGTCAGTAAACACAGGGTCCTGTCGCTCTAGTGCCTGTTCGACCGGTGCCGGATCGGCGGCACACAGTGTCTCAATCTGACTCTCGATCGAGTCGAGGTCGGTACCGGCCCACGAGTGCGGGTTGACCGTGCCGTCGACGAGCCCACGACGCCCGATCCACCCCACGTCGAAGAGGTCCGACGACGCGAACTGTTCACAGACGGCAGCCTCGACTTCGTCGCGCGTCGACGCGGCGACGAGTTCCCGGTTGATGTCGCGGAGCACTTCGTTCGTGTTGTTCAGAACCGTCAAGCGCTCGTTCTGGTCCTTGATACGTATCTCGCGCTCTTTTCGCTCGGTGATGTCGCGCTCGATTGCGACGTAGCGATTCGCGTCCCCATCCTCGGTGATCGGCGCAATCGTTGCGTCTATCCAGCGGAGCTCCCCTGATTTCCGGCGGTTCGTCAGCTCGCCTTCCCAGACCGATCCTGACGTGATTTGCTCCCAGAGCTCCGCGTAGAACTCGTCGCCGTGCTTCCCGGACTGCCAGAGCCGGGGATTCTCCCCGATCACTTCGTCCCGCTCGTACCCAGTGACTGACTGGACAGCCGGGTTCGCGTACTCGATAGTTCCGTCAGAGTCGGTGAGAAAGATCGCGTGCCCGGCGTGTTCGATGGCCTTCCGAAAACTCTGGAGGCGGTCGTTCACCGCTCGAAGCTGCGTCTTGAGGGCGTTCTCTTCAGCGACGTACTCGGAGAGATAGTTCACCGTCAGCAAAGCGAGTGCGCTCACGACCAGGCCGGGAAGCTCTTCGAGTCCGGTACTCGCGGTCTGTACGGTGAGCAGTTGCCGAAGCGTCATGAAAGAAAACAGCAGCGTCAGGAAGGCGAACCGGCGGTCGCGGGTGCGGGTGAGCAGCAGCACCGAGTAGCCGGCGCCTAGCAGCCGCAGTCCGATCGAGAGTGCGATAATGAAGTTCATAGGGTTCGCGTTCGCCCCCGACAGCTGCGGCTTCGGCCGTGGCTCGTTCGTCCACTTCGACTCGACCAATTCATACCCGGAGGTAACTGGGCTCCTCGAATAACCCCTGTGGTCGATGCCTTGGACTGATCCGCGGCCCGGTTTGTCTCGGACTGACCCCGATCCAAACAGTATTGGTATCCCCGATATGGGGTATCTCGCCCGTTTCGGGCCGGTTCAGACTATATTGGTATCACTTCCTCCACGGGGGACTGCGTAGGAATACGTGTATGAACCCCAGGACTAACCGGCCAAGACGGGAGCAGTTGCTCGTCGACAGGACGACCGGCTACGGGTGGTGGCGATGAGTACTACGGACGATGACACGCTTCCCGGGATTCCGAACGTCGGGAAGGCCGACCTCGACGCGATGGTCGAGAACGAGCGACCCGACCCGAGGGAAGAGCTCGCGGACGTCGAGGCGGACACGGACCTCGGTGTCGCGATGGCCGAGGACGCACAGCGCGTCGCACGCGGTGAACTCTCCGGCGACGAGTACTGGGAGAAGTACGACGAAGCCGCTGCTGCCGAGTTCGGTGAGGCGTATTGCGAGACGCCGAACCCGGCAGTCGACGCCGGCGACCAGACCGTCACGACGGAGACGGCGGAGTCGCTGAGCTGTGCCGTCGGGTCGATGGATACGGTCTCGACCGAATCGGCACAGATTGAGGGCGACGAGTCGGCGGGCGGCATCGGCGCGGGCGACGAAAAATGGGGGATGGTGATCGACCTGCAGAAGTGCGTCGGCTGTGACTCATGTACGGTCGCGTGTAAGTCCGAGAACCGGACGCCACCCGGCGTGTCGTACAACGTCGTGATGGAGGAGGAACACGGCGAGTTCCCGAACGTCACGCGGACGAACGTCCCGCGGCCGTGCATGCAGTGTGACAACCCGCCCTGTGTGCAGGTGTGTCCGGTCTCGGCGACGTACAAGATGGACGACGGCGTGGTCAACATCGACTACGACCGGTGTATCGGCTGCCGGTACTGCAACATCGCCTGTCCGTACGGCGCGCGGTACTTCGATTTCGGCGAGAACTACGACGACGAAGTCGACGGGGCGGGCGAACTGACCAGCCCCGAGTACGGCGTCGACCGTGGGTCGCGCGAGGAAGGGAAGTCACCGATTGGCAACATTCGCAAATGCAGCTTCTGTACCCACCGGCTGGAGCGCGGCGAGGAGCCGGCGTGCGTCGAGACGTGCGTCGGCGACGCCCGGAACATGGGTGACTTGGAGAATCCTGACAGCGACGTCGCACAGATGGCTGACTCGTCACGGGCGTTCCAACTGAAAGAAGACGAGGGGACCGACCCCAACGTCTACTACCTCAAATAAGACAATGGCAACACAGCGTTCACACTTCGAGTTCGATCCGGGATTCGAAGACAACAGGCTGCGCGTGGCCTGGTATGCGGTCGTCGTCGTCCTGGTCGCCGTCGGCGCGTACGCGACCTACCTGCGGCTCACAGGCGGGATGGCGACTACAAACCTCACGAGTGTTGTCCCGTGGGGAGCGTGGGTCGCCTTCTACATCTACTTCGTCGGCCTCTCCGCCGGTGCGTTCCTCGTGAGTACGATGGCCAACGTCTTCGAGGTCGAAGGGATGCACCGAATCGACCGCGACGCGCTGTTCGCGGCCATTATCAGCATGGCGGTCGCGTTGCTGTTCGTCTGGATCGACCTCGGGCGGATGGACCGGATGTACTTCCCGTTCATCTGGCGACAGTTGACCTCCGCGCTCTCGTGGGAAGTCCACGCGTACGTGGCCTATATCGCGATTCTGGTCACGGAACTGTACTTCTCGATGCGGATCGATCTCGCGCGGGTCGCCGACCGCACCTCGGGGCTCCGGGAGACGTTCTACGGGGCGCTCACGCTCGGTCGACGGGCCACGAGCGAGGAGTCACAGGCGTTCGACCAGCGCTGGCTCAAGCGGGCCGGTATCGTCGGCATCCCGCTGGCGATATTCATGGTGCACGGCGGTACCGGCGTGCTGTTCGCCGTCTCGAAGGCCCGCCCGTACTGGAACAGCGGGCTGTTCCCGGTGATCTTCGTCATTTCGGCGCTGCTCAGCGGGACTGCGCTGGTGATGATGATATACGTGCTTCGGACCCGGCTGTTCGACGGCGAGTCGGTCGACCCGGACCTGCTCGACCGGCTCGCACAGCTGGTGATCGGCTTCATTGTTATCGACGCTGCCCTGACCGCCATCGAGACGTTCATCGCGATTGCCAGCGTCCACCCCCACGAGATTGAGACCTGGCAGGTCATTATGTACGGCCCGATGTCGTGGTCGTTCTGGTGGTTTATGATCGGATTCAGCTGGGTGTTCCCGATGGTGTTGCTGAGCAAGAAGTCCTGGCGGCGCACGCCGTCGGTGATGGTGCTTGCCGGACTGAGTGTCGTCATCGGGATCGTCGCGGTTCGGTTCAATATCGTCGTTCCGGCACAGATTATGCCAGTGATGGAGGGGCTCCCCCATGGGTCGTACTTCCCGACGCTGGTCGAGTGGGGGACGAGTGCCGGTATGATTGGTGTCGGACTGCTGTTGTACACGCTCGGTGCGGAGACGCTGCCGTTGACACCGATTACCGGAGGTGACCACGAATGAGTACTGACGATTCAGGCGATGACGGCGCGGGCGTGTCGCGTCGTGACTTCGTCAAGGCGGTCGGGAGTATCGGAGCCATTGCGGCGGCCAGCAACGCCGCGGTCGACGTGGACATCGACGAGCTTTGGACGGACGACGAACACCACTACGTCGGGGACGACTACGGCGAGTACGGCGCGAGCGACGTGATACACACCACCTGCGGACAGTGTAACACGTTCTGTCCGATCAAGGTGCAACTCGCGGACGGGAGCGGCACCGGCGAGTACAGCTCGCTCGTCCGAAAGCTCGCCGGGAACCCGTACTCGTTTCTTAACACGCAGCCGTTCTCGCAGGTGCCCTACGGGAGCGATCCGACAGATGTGGCGATGGGCGGCGTTGAGGGGAGCGGCGACGTCGACACCGACCGCTGGTCGCTTTCAGGTGGCCGCATCTGTCTGAAAGGGCAGGCGGGCATCCAGACGGCCTTCGACAGCTACCGCGTCCGCCAGCCGATGAAGCGGGTCGGTCCGCGCGGGTCGGGCGAGTGGGAGACCGTCTCGTGGGACCAAGCCATTCGGGATATTGTCGAGGGCGACGACGATCTCGGCCACCCTGGACTCAGGGACATCTGGGGATACGCCCCACAGGAGGCGGTGATGAGCGATTGGGAGGCCGTCCAGAGCGGCGAGTTGTCCAAGTCGGCGTTCGACGAGAAGTACGCCGACGACCTCATCGACACCGACCACCCCGACCTGGGGCCGAAGTCCAACCAAATCGTCGACGTCGGCGGATTCCGCCGTAACTTCATCCGGAACCGGCTCTGGCACCAGGGGCTGGGGTCGATAAACAGCGTCCACCATGCCGGGACCTGCGGTGTTTCGAGTGTGATGGGTAACGTCCGTTCGCACGCTGGCAAAAAGAAGCGTCAGTACCCCGACATCGAGAACTGCGAGTACCTCATCGCGTGGGGCACCAACCCCATGGTCGCGAACAAGGGACCGACGTGGCTCGCGCCGAAGCTGACGAACGCTATCGAAGATGGGATGCGGATGGACGTTGTGGACCCGCGGCTGTCGAAAACCGCCGAGAAGGCCGACACGTGGGTGCCAGTCGAACCCGGTGCAGACGGGGCGCTCGCGCTCGGGATGGCCCGATGGATCATCGAGAACGACCGCCACGACCTGACGTACCTCCAGAACCCCTCGCAGTCGGCCGCAAGCGACGACGAGGAGCCAACGTGGAGCGACGCGACGCACCTCGTCCTCGTCGACGAGCCGTCGGGGCCGAAGGCACGCGCCAGCGACCTCGGACTCGTTCCGGAGGACGCCGACACCGCTGACGACTTCGTCGCTGTCGACGCAGCGACGGGTGAGCCACGTCCCGCAAGCGAGGTCGATACGGCCGTCCTCGACGTCGACGTGACCGTCGACGGAACGCCGGTTCGAAGCGTCTGGAGCCAGTACCGCGAGCGCGTCTTCGAACACACCGTCGAGGAGTACGCCGAGATGGCCGGCGTGCCGGTCGAGCAGATCACCGAGATCGCCGACGAGTTCACCAGCCACGGCAAGCGGGCGGCGATTATGGCCTATCGCGGCCCGGCAAAACACACCAACGGCTTCTACAACACGCGGGCGATTGCCACCCTCCAGCACCTCATCGGGAACTACGACTGGAAGGGCGGCCAGATCACGCCCTACGCGGGCTACGACACCATGTCGGGCCGGTACGAACTCGGCTCGGTCCCCGACGGCCACTCACCGTGGGGCATCCCCCTGCTCCGGGGCGGCGTCAACTACGAGGACACCTCGCTGTTCGACCGCGACGGGGGCTACCCGGCGAAGCGACCGTGGTTCCCCGTCGCGCCGCCGCAGGCGACCCAGGAGCTCTATGGCAGCGCCGCCGAGGAGTATCCGTACGGTGTCGAGGCGCTGTTCATCCGGCCGTACTCGAACAACCATGTGATGGCGGTTGCCGGTGGCGACGAGATCCCGGCGATACTCAAAGACACGGAGACGATCCCGCTGATCGTCGCCTCGGATACGGTCATCGGTGAAACGAGCCAGTACGCCGACTACATCCTGCCCGAGCCGACCTACCTCGAACGGTGGGAGAACTTCGGGACGTACCCGAACAAGCGGCTAGCCGACGAGAAGATCAGCCAGCCGGCCGTCTCAGTCGTCCCCAACGCGCGTCCGTTCGAGGACGTGCTCATCGAGCTGTGGTCGGAACTCGAACTCCCCGGCATCGGTTCGAACGCCATCCCCGACGCGGACGGCGACTTGTGGCCCCTTGAACAGGCTGAGGACTTCTACCTGAAGCTCGCTGCCAACATTGCGCACGCCCGCGACCCGGTCGCGGACGCGAGCGAGGACGAGTTGCGGGTGTTCCGCGAGAGCCACGAGAACGGGCTCGGCGAGCAGTTCGACCTCGACCGCTGGCAGGCGGCAGTCACTGACGAGGAGTGGGCCAAGGTCGTCACGGTGCTGAACCGGGGCGGTCGCTTCGAGGAGCCGACCGAGGGCTACGATGAGGCGTTCGCCGAGCACGGTCACGGCTACGACTACGCCGAGCGCGGCGACGAGTCGAACGCCTACGACGGCGAGCATATGCGGTACAAACTCGAGTCGCGCGTCGACTTCTACAGCGAGGCCGTCCCGAACGGGAAACACTCCTTCACCGGCGAGCGGTTCGACCCGCTTCCGAAAGTCGACGACGTGGAGCACTACGACGGGACCGTCCAGGCCGCGGTGAGCGGGGACGACGACAGGGAGCGCCCGCTCCGGTTGATCAACTGGAAGCCGCGGACCCAGGGGATGCACCGCACCCAGAACAGCCCGTGGCTCCGCGAGACACGCCCGGAGAACCCCGTGTGGATCAACCCACAAGACGCCGAGGAGCGCGACATCGAGAACGGCGACGACATCGTCCTTGATGCAGGCCGAACGACTGTCGATGCGGTCGCGATGGTCACGGGCGGAATCCGCCCCGGCGTCGTCGGTGCGATGTGGGGATGGGGTCGAACTGGCGGCGGTGCAACGGCCGAGACAATCGACGGCGAAACGCGCCCGGCGGTCGAGGCCGACGGCCACAGCGACTACCAGTTCGACGAGCCGATGACCGAGGATGCCGGATACGCGAAGGGCCGCGACGCCGGCTTCGCGATCAACCACGTCCAGCCGCTGGATGAAGAGCTCGGCGACACCGGCCTCTCGGATCTGGTCGGCGGAAGCAACGCGCAGTACGACGCCTTCGTCGACGTGGAGCGGCGGTGATCTGACGTGCCCACACACACGGCTGACGGCCGCGACGAGGCGGCGATGGCGACGGCCCGCGCCCGGCTTTACGGGCTGTTGGCCGCAACCTTTGACGGCGAGGCCGAGACGACCGCGGCCGCACTCGATCGCGGGAGCTTCGCGGCCGTTGCCGAAGTGTTCCCGATCGACATCGAGACGGCAAATCTGCGCGGCGACGACCACGACGCCGACTCGCTGGCCCTCGGGTACGACAACCTGTTTGTCGTGCCAGGGACCCACTACGTCCCGCCGTTTGCGTCCGCCCATGCGACCGATCCCAGCGAAGAGTTCGAGTCCGACTCGCGGTATCACACTGCTGGTGAGGCCGGCGAACTCCTCGGAGATCCGGCGGCCGACATGGCACAGTTGTACGCCGCCGCCGAGTTCTCGCCCGAGCGCGGGGACGGCATCCCCGACCACGCCGCCGCCTTCTTCGAGTTCATGCGCGCGCTCTGCGAGCGGGAGGCCGCGTTGCTCGACGGGGACGGAACCGAAGCGAATCTTGACGCGGTCCGTGAGGTTCAGGCCCGGACGCTATCCCGTCTGGGCTGGTTCGACCGATTCGAAGAAGCCATCGCGAGTAGCGACACGGTCGAAGGCGTCTTCGCTGCAATCGCTCGTCTCGCGCGGACGTTCACCGCCTGGGACGCACAAGAAGTCGTCCAGGCCGATCAGCAGCCATCGGAAACCACACCCTCGTAACTACTCAACCAATGACAACCACAGATATCTCAGCTGTCGACTTCCGTGATCGCCTCCGCGCCGTCGACGACCCGGCGCTCGGCACCGATATCGTCACCGCCGGCCTCGTCACCGAAGTTACCATCGACGACGGAACCGCTGCCGTCAAGCTCGCACTCGGCGCACCGCACGCCCCGGACGAGGCTGCTATCGCGGATCGCGTCCGTGAGGTTGCCGATGACGCGGGTATCGACGTCGAACTCTCAGCGAACGTGCCGCTGTTCGATGCCGCCGAGTCGTCGGTTCTGCCCGGCGTGAAGAACGTGATCGCCGTCGCCTCCGGAAAGGGAGGTGTCGGCAAAAGCACCGTCGCCGTCAACCTCGCCGCCGGCCTCGCCGACCGCGGGGCCAACGTCGGGCTGTTCGACGCCGACGTCTACGGCCCGAACGTCCCGCAGATGCTCGGCGCCGACACCGATCCTGATGTGACGACCGTCGACGGCGAAGACAGAATCGAACCGCCGACCGCTCACGGACTCAAACTCATGAGCGTCGGGCTGATGATTGAGGACGATGACCCAGTGGTCTGGCGCGGCCCGGTCGCACAGAACACGCTCACTGACCTGTTTGCCGACGTTTCATGGGGAACGTTGGATTACCTCGTCATCGATCTCCCGCCGGGGACCGGTGATGTCCAACTGACGGTGCTGCAGAACTTGCCCATAACGGGGACTGTCGTCGTCACAACACCGCAGTCTGTCGCCGTAGACGACACCCGTAGAGGTGTCGAGATGTTCGGCGAGTACCAGACCAACGTTTTGGGTGTTGTCGAGAACATGAGCGGTTTCGTCTGCCCCAGTTGTGGCGACGCTCACGAGATTTTCGGTGAAGACGGAGGCCGAGTACTGGCCGACGCAGTCGATGTCCCGTACCTCGGATCGCTTCCGCTGGATCCGGCAATCCGTGTGGGCGCCGACACCGGCGAGCCAATCGTTTGTCGGGAGACCGGGAAGACCGCGGATGCGTTCCAGGACCTAGCGGCGACGGTTGCGAACAAAGTTGGCGTACTGCGACGCCACCACTGCCAGACTGCCCCTGAGGACAGCGGGTGAATCGCCTCGGGGTCAAGCCCCGAGGCTTCCCGTTTCTACGACGTGACTTGCAGACACGGACTCAAAGTGAGTCGTGTCCGTAGCGGTCACAGTCTCCACGGGCGTATCTTCGGGCCATCCCAGCCCTAGTTCAGAAAAGCCTCTCTGCAAGATGTTCATCGCCGCATTCGCATCTCTATCCGTCTCGAAACCACACGCTGGGCACGAGTGTTCACGAACCCAGATAGGTTTCGCTGTCTCCACACCACTCGACGCACACTTTTTCGTTGTACCTCGTGCTCCGACCTGCTTGACGTGACAGCCGTATAGGTCTGCTTTGTATTCGAGGAGCGTGATGAACTGTCGTCACGCCACATCCTGCTTGTTGCGGGCGTTATGCGACTGTTCGAGCATCCCCTTCACCTTCAAGTCCTCAACGAACACCGCGTCATACTCTTTGGCGAGCCACGTCGTGAGTTTGTGCTGATAGTCCAGCATCTTCCGCTTGATATGGCGCTTGACCTTGGCGACTTGGTTGCGTTGTTTCTCGTAGTTGTTCGACCCTTCTTGCTTCCGTGACAACTTGCGTTGCTCGTGTCGGAGCCGTTCGTACTCGGTTTCGAGATTGAGCCAATCAACGGTCTTGCCGTTCGACGTGTGAATGTAATTGAGGATACCGAGGTCTATACCGACGCTGTTACTCGCGTCAAGCGAGTCCTCATCGGGTTTCTCGGGTAGGTCAGCGTCGTCGGTTTCCAGACCGAAGGAGAGGAACCAGTCGCCGGTCGTCTCCTTCTTGAGCGTTACCTCTTTAATAGTGGCGCGGTCAGGAATCGGGCGGTGGTAACGGATTTTAACCCATCCGATTTTGCTGAAGCGGACGTAAGCAAACCTGTCGCGGCCCCTCTTTTCATCGAGGTCGAAGCCGGACTGATTGTACGTCACGCTCCGATATTCCGTGGGTGCTTGCCGTTTGAGACGACCAACGTTGTATCCCTTCTGTTTCTTCTTACGAAGATTTGAGAGATTTTGATGGAAGCGTGCGACGGTGGCTTGCGCGGCTTTCGAGTGTAGCTCGCTAAATAGCGGCCACTTACGTTTCCATTCGGGGAGTTTGTTGTTCTGGTCGTACTCGCTTGGCTTGTCGTCCTCTGGGCTGTTCTCGTAGTCCCAGCGGACGTGGTTGTAGAGTTGGCGATGAACATCGAGATGGTGTTCTAGTTCAACCGCTACCTCTTGTGTCGGGTAAGGGTGGTAGCGGTGACTGTGTTCCATCGCTGTCTATTGATTACTGATGTGTTTACTTAATGGCTTGTATCACGGGTTGTCGGCTTCATCCCCGAGGTCAAGCCTCGGGGTATTCGCCTTGTCCGCTGATAAAATACCCGGGTAGTCCGGATATCGGCACGATCCTGAATATCATTCTGGTAGCGGTGAAAACGTTGTACTCGCCACTGCGGTGGCCATAGACTGTGCCGGGTTCGGTTCAGCGACGGAGAGACTGGGACAGGTCCGCCAGAAAGTCGTCCGTCACTCAGTTTCCGTCTCGCGTCCTATTTCTCCGTTCATCCGGATTCCAAACCGTTTTCAAGACTTGTTCTATTTTCTCTTTCTAATCGTCTCTGGAAGTTGCCCGGACTCCTTGCTTACTCCTGTGTGGGAGCCGCTGGCTTTCGCACTTGCACTGCCGAATGCTTGTACTCGGGGATTTCGGCGACCGGGTCGAGCGCATCGCCGGTCAGGGCGTTTGCGAGTGGGTCCAGATAGTGGAACGTGCAGAACACGACCCCGGGCCGGATGGCCGCCGTTACGGCCGCAGACACCGTCACGCTACCGCGGTCGTTCTCAACGACGACCGTATCGCCGTCGTCTATACCACGGTCAGCGGCATCGTCCGGGTGGATCTCGAGGACATCTTCTCCGCGCATTCGCATGAGCGTCTCCGACCGGCGAGTGAGTGCGCCGCTGTTGAAGTGCTGGATGACGCGTCCCGTCGTGAGCACGAGTTGGTCCTCAGGGACGGTATCGGCCGGCGGCGTCGGCGAGACTGGGACCAGCGGAGCGGTTTGCTCGCCCGAAGCGAACGTCTCCGTATGGAGCACGTCGGTGCCGGAATCGGCGTCCGCCGGGAACGGCCACCGCTGGTAGCTATCACCGATGCCGTCGTAACCCATGCCGGCGTACAGTGGGTTGACTCGCGTCAGCTCCTCGAACACCGCTTCCGGGCCGTCGTAGTCGAACGCGTCCGACTGGCCGACCAGCCGCCGGCCGAGGTCCGTGAGGATATCGAGGTCACGGCGGGCGTTCCCGGGCAGATCGGCGTTCGGTCGCATCCGCATCACTCGCCGGTCCGTGTTGGTCACGGTCCCCGCCTTCTCCGCCCAACTGCTCCCCGGAAGCACGACATCGGCGTGTTCGACGGTCGCTGTTTCGAAGAGGTCTATGACGACGCAGAAATCGAGCTCGTCGAAGCCGGCCCTGACAGAACTGGCGTTCGGTTCCGTGACGGCTGGGTTCTCGCCGAACACGACCGCAGCCTTGACCGCGTCTCCGAACTGGTGTGTCGCAGTCGTCTCCGTCAGGCCGGGTTCGCTCGGCGGCTCGACGCCCCACACGTCGGCGACACGCTGGCAGGCATCCGGGTCCGTGACTGGCTCGTATCCGGGGAGCACGTTGGGAAGCGCGCCGACGTCACCGGCACCCTGGACGTTGTTCTGGCCACGGAGCGGATTCACGCCGGTGCCCGGCCGACCGACGTTCCCGGTCAGCAACGCGAGGTTCAACAGCGCGTGAACGTTGTCAGTCCCGGACGTGTGCTGGCTCATCCCCATCCCGGTGACGATCGCCGCGCTGTCGGCTTCGGCGTACGCTCTGGCGGCTTCCCGGACGGTTTCCGGGTCAACACCGGCTGCGTCGGCACCCGATTCGAACTCGGCGTCCTCAAGATGTGCTGTCAGATCTGTATAGCTAGTCGTTCGCTCCTCGATGAACGACTCGTCGACGAGTCCCTCCTCAAGAATTACTTTCGCCATCGAATTGAGGAGTTGGATATCGTACCCGGGACGGACATCGAGGTGGATGTCAGCGGCATCGGTCGTGTCCGTCTCGCGCGGGTCGATATGGATGAGCGTGGCCCCGTTGCGGATCGCCGGCAGGAAGTACGACCGGAAGATGACGGGGTGCTGTTCGGCCGGATTCGCCCCGGTGACGAGCAGGCAGTCGGTTTCGGCGAGGTCATCGAGCGTGTTCGTCATCGCACCGGCGCCGAGGCGCTCGCTCATCGCGGCGACCGTCGACGAATGACAGAGGCGAGCGCAGTTATCGACGTTGTTAGTGCCGAGCATCCGCGCGATCTTCTGAAAGACGTAGTTCTCCTCGTTCGTACAGTTCGACGAGGCGAAGAACTCGACGGCATCTGGCCCGTGCTGGTCGATGATGCTCGTGAGTTCATCAGCGACACGACTCAGGGCAGTTTCCCAGGGTGCAGTGACGAAGCGACCGCCCTCACGGACGAGCGGTTCCGTCAGTCGGTCCTCGTGCGCTACCACGTCGAATGCAGCCACGCCCTTTGGACAGACCTCACCACTCGTATTCACTGGCCCCGCCGTGCCGGTTGCCTTCCCGTTCTCCGAGTACTCTATCGTACAGCCGACGCCACAGTACGGACAGACCGTCTGCTCGGCCCGGGGGCTTTGGTCATGGTTGTCACTCATTTCTATCTTGAATGATAGGAACGCAGATACAAGTAGCCAACCGGTAACACGTAGGTGGGTTTATTAGTGTGTGAATAACTTCGATTATAGAACGGTGCCAGACCTGTTTTCGGGCCGTCGCGGCCGACCCTGCTTGCGGGTGCGCCGTGAGTTTCGAGAGGCACACCACATACTGTAATGGGGTGTCGCTCGTAGTCTCAGTAGATGCGACCAGCCCTGACGACCGTGCAAGTCTTCGCCCTACTCGCGGTAGTTCTCGGCACACTGGTTTTCACTGCGTCGTTTGCTGTCGATACAACCAGTGCCCGCCCGGAACCCGTACCGTTCGATAACACCGTGCAACGTGGGATTACGATGGCCGACGAGCAGATCGCCCGGAATCGGAGCATCAGCGTCCCGCACGTCGAAGTCTTTTACTCACAGTATCGCTACGTCATCGGCTACGTCGGTCTCGACCAGGCTGTGACAGCGCTCACGGAACCGGGGCACGAACAGCAGTTCGGCTATCCACTCGTGGTGTACGTTTCCGATTACAGTGATAGGCCGGTCAGGTGCGGTGACGACGGCTATCTCCGGACCGCCACACCGCCGGACTGGGTCGAAGCCAATCAGGCCCACTACGTCGTCGACGGGTCGACGAGAGTCCCGTCCGGGCCGGCGGTTGTGCCGTTCGCCGACCGGGACGACGCCGCGGCGTTTGCCGATACATGCGGCGGACGAATCATCGACTGGGAGACCCTCAAGACCCGCTCGTTCGATCTCGAACAGGCGGCAGCAGTCAGAAAACAGGTCGGCCCGCGGCGAAGTGATGCCGATGCCACCGTACAGGCGGCACGACAGCATCGAAATAGACCTGTCTCGGTCGAAGTCGGAACCGATGCGCCGACGATCCAGGCAGCTGTCGATGCGGCACCGCCGAACACGACGGTCGTTGTCCCGGCTGGCACCTACGACGAACAGGTGACGATAGACAAGCCACTCACCCTCAGCGGTCCCGGAGCGACGCTTGACGGTGGCCGGAACGGAACTGTCGTGATGGTGACCGCCGACCGGGTCGGTGTCACCGGGTTCGATATCGTCGGCGTCGGAAACACGACGGTCGGTGATCCGACGAACGCCAGCGATAGCGCCTGGGACGCAACCGTGACGACCGCCTACGGCAACAGTGACGCCGCCGTTACCGGTCGAAACGCGTCCGGACTCTACGTTGCGAACCTCAGCGTCGAGACGCCCGCCAGCGGCGTCGTTCTACGGCGGACACCCGGTGCGGTCGTCGAGAACGTCACGGTCAACGGGACGGCAGACTGGCAAGACGGGTTCATGGGCGTTATCGGGATGCACGGGCCGATCGTCGTACAGGAGTCGGTCTTCAACGGCGGGCGTGACGGCGTGTACCTCCACCGGGCCGACGGGACCGCTATCCGGAACAATACGTTCAGGAACAACCGCTTCGGCGTCCACCTGATGTACACCTCCCGGTCGCTCGTTGCGGACAACATCGCACGGGGACAGGAGTACGCCGGTGTCGTCGTCATGACGAACCCCGTGGCAAACGCCATCGTCGGGAACGACGTGCGCCACTCCGGCAGTGGCGTCATGTTAGCCGGGTCCCGGAGCTATATTGCGCACAACGTGGTAGTCGACACTACGCAAGCGATGTCGACAAACGCCGACCGGTCCCTGTACGAGCACAACGTACTCTACGGGAATGACATCGGTGTGCGGGCGTCGACAGTCGTCCCGTCGAACATCGTCACCGAGAACGATTTCATCGCGAACGACCGCCACGCCGTCTCGGGACCGGGGCCGCTACGCGTGTACACTCACGAAGGTAGGGGGAACTACTGGAGCGGTGCGTACGACCTCACAGGAGGAGGTGGCCCCGTGTTGGCCCAGCCATACTCGCCCACCGATTCCGTCGACCGCCGGCTCCACCAGACCGACGCTGCGGTCGTCCTCAGATCGGCACCGAGTGTCCGGGGTCTCCGGGCACTCCGCGGAACCACGCCCGGCTTTCGCCGGGGAAGCATTGTCGACAGGGCCCCCCTAACCGACCCTGCTAATCCCGAGACTGTCGAACGCCTTCGAAACGAGACCTCGATTGAGGGGGCAGCATGACTGGCGAGACGTACCTCACGGCGGACGAGGTCACGAAGAAGTACGGCGATGTGACAGCCGTCTCGAAGGTGTCACTCGACGTGCCGTCCGACGCGGTGACCGGGTTCATCGGCCCGAACGGGTCCGGGAAAACGACGCTCCTGCGCGTGCTTCTTGGGGTCGAGCGGCCCACCAGCGGCACCGTCTCGTACGACGGGCCTGAGGCCGAACGCCAACTGGGCTACCTGCCACAGCGGCCGACTTTCCGGCCCGGGTTTAGCGTCCGGGAGACTGCCGCGTTCTACGCGGACCTCGTTGACGACGACCCGGACCGACTCCTGGAACGTGTCGGCCTCGAAGAAGTTGCCGAACGTCCCGTATCAGGGCTCTCCGGAGGGATGACACGCCTCCTGGGAATCGCACAGGCACTGGCCGGTGACCCACCGATAGTGATGCTCGACGAACCGGCAAGCGGCCTCGATCCGGCAATGAGCCGACTGATATTCGACATCATTGAATCGATTGCCGACGCCGGTCGCGCCGTGGTTCTCTGCTCGCACGAACTGCCGTTAGTCGAGGAAACGGCCGACCGACTGGCAGTGCTCGAATCCGGCCGCCTCGTGCGGACCGGGTCGGTCGAATCTCTTCGGGAACAGACCGGCGGGCCGCTCCACGAGACGTTCACAGCACTTCTGGAACAAGAAAAAGCCGCTATCGCCGCTCCAGGGGGCGAACAGTCATGACCGAGGTAAACCGGTTCTGGACGGTCTTCGTGCGAGAGGTCCGGAGCGCAGTCAGGACACGCACCTATCTCGCGCTCGGGTTGGTCACGGGGATTGTCCTGTTCGGCCTCGCCCATGCCGGGGGCGGTCCGGGTGGCGGCTACGTCCCCACCGTCGTCGATACGCTCGTCGCCGTCGAAGTACTCGTGCCGACGCTCGCCTTCGCAGTCGGCTACCGTGCGATTGCCGATCCCGCCGTCCGGGGTGAACTCGACATCCTTGACACCTACCCGCTTTCGACGTGGTCGTACGTCGGTGGGATGTACGCGGGCCGCGCGCTACTGTTGCTCATCATCATCGCCGTCCCGCTGCTAGCTCTGGGTATCAACGTGGCGACGACCGTGGGACCGGAGACAACGGTGTTTGCGAGCCATCGCGGCGTCGACTCGCCGTTCCTGTTCATCCGGTTTATCGCGCTGACAGTCCTGTACGCGCTCTCGTCGCTGACTATCGCATTCCTGTTATCAGCGCTTGCCGGCAGCCGGGGCCGAGCGCTCGTGCTCGCACTCGCCGGGCTGCTTGTCCTCACCGTCGGAAGCGACCTTGCGGTGTTTGCAGCGCTGGACACCGGTATCACAACGAGAACACTCGGCGGCGCGCTCGCCCTGACACCAGCGGGGGCGTACCGCGGTCTCGTGTTCGATCAGGTGTTGTACGTCGCTGTTCCGGGCCGGTCGGCGTTCGTCCCGACGTGGGTGGCCGCCCTCTCGCTCCTGTTCTGGTGGGTCCTGACGTTCGTGGGGGCGATGCTTGCGACAGATGCGGCCTGATACCGTCGGCTGTCCGTGTGTAACGAATTTCGCCACCGCGAATATCTTGCAATAGTTACAGCCAACAGTATGGTTTCAGTCGCCGTCCGCCGCGGCCGCGAGCCCTTCGTCGATCAACCGCGTGAACCGGTCGACGAGGCGGTCGGTGAGCGATGGACGGACCGCCGCAAGCAGCCGCCGTGTCTCGTCCGGGTCGGTCAGAGCCACGATGACACGCCCCCGTTCGCCGTACGTTTTCTCGAGTATCTCTGCCTCGACCAGCGCCGAAACGTGCCAGGAGACGGTACTCCGGGCGACTCCCAGTCGGTCGGCCAGTTCGTCTGCCGACAGAGACTCCGCCTCCAGCAGATGGAGGAGTATCGTCCGCGCAGTCTCTCGCCGGGCAAACGCGAGCACACGACGCTCCCAGGGGCTGTACTCCTGGCTGTAATAGTGCGTTTTGCCCTGGATTTCCTCGGCAACCACGTCGCCGGCACGACGCAGTTTACGCAGGTGATACTGTGCCTGACCGGTTGCAATATCGAGATCCGCCGCAAGCGCATTGAAATGGACCCCCGGTTTGGCCTCGACATGAGAACGCACTTGCTGGGTCACCGTGGACATAGTCTTCACTGCAGTTTTCGACCCACCGAGACAACAGGGTATCGGACGTTCTCACTGCGCGGGAACTCGCCTACATCCCGCCAACCAGTTCCCGCGATATATCCTCCGCGGGGAAGGTCTGCCCGCCGTACTCCTCGGCAAACGACTCGGCGTCCGCGCTGTCGCTGAACGGGACGATAGCGGTCCCCATTGCCCCCTCTACGTCCGAGTTCGCGACGACGGTGAGTTGCCCCGCCGAAGCGAATGCTTCGGCCTCTAGATGCCGAGAGATGATGGTCTTGCCCCCGTCGGTCCGAATCTCGTAGTCGGTTGCACTGTAGTCCGTAAGGAACGTCGCCGCAGGAGTCCACCCGGACTGTTCTTTGGCGAATCGGTGCCGGTACGTACAGACCGTACTGCAGAACCGTGCCGGCGGGTCGTGACCCTCGGGCGTGTTGTCCTGATAGTACGTTTGCCCAACTGGACCCGGGTGCTGGTCGATGACCATCCCGCACTGGTCACAGTTCTGTCCGCTCTCGATGGTGACCGGTTCCATCTCCTCACTGGTTCCCAGACAACCCGAGAGTGATACGACTGCCACAGTCCCAGTCCCGGCCAGGAAGCACCGTCGTGTGAGGCCTGTTGCGTGTTCAGACATACTAGATGCTACGCTGAGCGACACCAAATGGTTCATGGTGCGACCGTCGAAACACGGGTCAGTCGGGGACACTCGGTGGCGCAACAGAGTAGATCGCACTCAGCACCAGCAGCGCGATGAGGAAGTCGAATCCGTGTTCGATGAGGTGGTGCGCCACCATCGGGACGGCACCGAGTACGGTCCCAAGGCCGACCACGGACCGAAGAACTAACAGCCCGATAGCGACCGTCAATAGAACGTACGGACGTGACCGGCGTCGAGATGTACTGACTGCTGCGACAAAAAACAACGCCAGGGTTCCAAGCGTAGAGAGACCCAGCACGGCGATCAACATTACCGTTTGACCAGGTCCGATCCAATCAGCCGTGGGTTGGAACATCTCTCAGGTCACGTTTCGGGCGGTGGCACTGGAATCGGTTTCGGTAGCAGTCGCTTTCGCGCCTGAATTCGGACCGAGGTTCGAGCCCGGCACGGTTCTGTCGGTGACCAGCCGTCCGACCGGGTATCTGTGTACCCCGCTTAGGTAGCCACGAGAACCGGCCGTCCCGCGTTCTGCACGACCCGGTCGGTCACACTTCCGATCTGGTCGGTCTCGGTGTGGGAGTGGCCGTGGTACCCGAGCACGATCAGATCGGCGTCGACTTCGTCGGCGTAGCTGATGATCTCGACATACGGCTTCCCATGGCAGCATCGAGTGGTGACCTCGACGCCGAGTCCGTCACCTCTCTCAGCGATTTCCGTGAGTTCGTCGTTCCCCCATTCTTCGACTTCGATGGTTTCCAGTTCCATACTGCTCAAGGCAGGCTCGGCGTGTCGATCCGTATCGACAACAAAGACGGCGTGAAGCTCGGCATCGTGTTGCTCAGCCTGTTCAAGCGCGTGTGTCGCTGCGCGGTTTGCATCGGCACTACCGTCGGTCGCAACCACGATTGTGTCGTACATACTAGCGGAAAGGCTCGGTACCTATTTCAACCCGCCTACCATTCTCAAGCAGTAATAATCTATTGTCATATGCCGGACGAACGAGCAGCTACAGATCCGCAGCCAGATTCGATAAGTGGCGTCTATCGGCTCTTCAAGGGCATGAGCGTCTTTTTCCGTCACAAGCCGGCGGTAGTTACGGCTCGATGTTCTCCCGAAAGTCGGGTGCCAATCCGGTTTGCCGGATACCGGCCAGGTCCGCTATCTCGAACTCGTAGAGTGCGACCCCGCCGGAGGTGGTGGCTGTCTGGAGCGTGTTGGGTCGCCAGGCGTTCTGAGTCATCGCCGTGATATCCGACCATTCGTCCTCCGGCACACTGCTGATATCGCCAGCAAGCATCACGCTCTGCCACTCAAACGCAGTGTCTATCTCGTAAACGAGGAACCGGCCGCGGCCGGCCCGCTCAGTCAGCTCCGCTTTCTGACTCGATTCGCCGAGGAGATATGTGAAATAGAGGCAGGCTCCGTCATCAAAGCCGTACGATAGCGGCAGCAGATAGGGGACATCCGTCGTCGGAAGCCCCAGGACCCCGGTCGAGTGTGCGGAGAGGAATTCCCGAATCTCTTCGTCGTCCATCTGTTCAAGTCCATACTCTTCTAATTGGTCGATTGTCATAGGTCGCGTCTGATCATCCAGTTACGTATCACGAATGCACCCCCAAGCTAAAAAAAGTAGAGCGGGGTTTTCACGGGGAGTCCTGATACTGTCTCATCTCCGAAATCGCTCGTTACTCGTCGGCCAGTAGTAGGTCTGCCGGCTGATTTTCAGCAGGTGAGAAGTCTCACGGGGCTCTATACTGTTACACTACCAACATAAGTATATGGACTTTGATGAGTTCACCGGCGAGATACAGCACAGGCTTGAACTACCAGGTACCGGTGAGGCCGTCCGTACGATTCGCGCGACACTGCTTCCCCTGGGACAGCGCATCCCGGAAGAGAACGCCGAGGACTTCGCTGCCTCTCTCCCGATGGAGATCAAGTGGTACATGACCGGTGCGGTCGACGACCACGGCCAGCGGTTCGACTGGACGGAGTTCGTCGACCGTGTCGCCGAAATAGAGGGTACCGAGCCATCGGACGCAGCGTACCACGCACGCGTCGTTGTTGACCTGATGCGTACGGTGGTTCCAGACGCCGATTTTCAGGATCTTCGGGGCCAACTCCCCGAAAGCGAGGACGACGAAAACTGGCGTGAACTGTTCGGAATAGTTGACGCCGGCGGCTGGGGCGAGGCGGAAGAGGCTCAAACCGGCGGTGGGCCACAGTAGTCTGCTGAAGGCCCGAAGGGGTACCCAGTAGCGGTTCTCACGACTTGTTTTCAATTGGGTATCTTCCCAACATAGACTGGTAATGCCTGTACGATTGTTACGCTCCCCCCTCATACTCGGGGTCGCAGACTGATGAGTATCGTTGGCGACGCAGTCGAGATGGTCGGTGCCGCCGTCGGAGTTCTAATATCGCGAGAATCGTGACTGTGGTTTATTTACTGACAGCAACGAGTCGAAAACACAACAATGTTCGATTCAATCCTGGTCCCGACCGACGGCAGCGAACACGCGACCCGGGCCGCTGAACACGGAGCGGCCCTGGCCCGCGCATTCGGCGCGAGCCTGCACGTCTTGGCTGTCATAGACACCCGGACGGCAGGCGGCCCGTTTAGCGGCGACGATCTCGAAGACGAGACACTCGACCGCATGACGGCCGACGCCGAAGAAACAATCACCGCCATCACGGACGCTATCGACGTCTCTGGAGAGATACAGACGACCGTCCGCGAGGGAGCCCCCGCCGACGAGATACGCACATACCGCGACGACCACGATGTGGACCTGATTGCAATGGGAACGCACGGCCGCACAGGTGTCGGACGGTATCTCGCCGGGAGCGTGACAGAGAGCGTCGTCCGGCAGGCTGATGTCCCTGTTCTCACCGTCCGTGCAACCGACCGCAGTCGCGACACCGCTCCCTACGACAATATCCTCGTCCCGACGGACGGAAGCGCACCGGCAGCGGCCGCAGTCGAGCCCGCCTGCGAGATTGCGGCGCAATTCGACGCCCGCGTTCACGCGCTGAACGTAGTCAATCTCGGCGATATCGCAGCCGGCTCCGAATACACGCTGCCGAAAAACCTGATCGACTCACTGGAATCGCAAGGTGAGAAAGAGACCGAACGGATAGCAACGCGAGCACGCGAGTCCGGAGTAGAAGCCGTTACACAGGTCGTAACCGGGTCCCCGGCGACAGATATTCTCGATTACGCTGCGGAGAACGATATCGATATGATCGCGATGGGGACGACCGGTCGGACCGGACTCAATCGGTTCCTCATGGGAAGCACGACAGAACGGATCATTAGACACGCTGAGATGCCTGTCCTGGCAGTCAACGCCCGGGACCAGCGTATTGACGAATCTTGAAGGCACGGAAGGCTTTCAATACCTGTCTGCGTTTGAGTGTGTTCCAGTTCGCTGTGTCCCAAGCGAGGCAGCAGTCAGGGCCGACCATGCACTTATTGCTATTCCTGTCGTGACAGTAACTATGACTGCGGACAACCCTGTCACGATGACGGACGAGGAACGGGACGCGTTTCTGGACAACGGCGGGACTGGCGTCCTCTCGCTCGCTGCTGGCGACGCTCCGCCGCACTCAGTTCCTGTTTCATACGGGTACGACGCGCCGACCAGTACCTTCTACTTCCGGTTGGCTGTCGGTGCAGAGCGGTCGAAGGGTGAACTCGATGACCGCCCGGCCACGTTCGTGACCTATGATGAGACGGATTCGGGATGGCAAAGCGTGGTCGCGAACGGTCGGCTCGAAGATGTCGAACAGAAGGGGATCGAGACGGACACGCTGGAAGGGCTCGAACACGTTGACATGCCTATTGTTGACATCTTCGAACACCCTCTCCGTGAAGTGAGTTTCGAGTTCTATCGCCTCGTACCGGATGAACTAACTGGGCGGACTGAAGCCTAGCTCGATACGGTCCTCGCAGCATCCGGTCATCAGTGAGACCCGAACTAGACGAGTTGTTGTTTTCGAGGACGTTCCAAATAGCGACGTGATCCGATCATCCTCGCGGACATAGTGCCCAACCACCAGATCGAAGGCTGGTATGACATGCCCGCCGCCGCCGCGTCAGGACCGAGTCCCACACGCCACTCTACCGGTAAAATCGGCGTCGCAAACAAGAACCATTTTGATGACGAGGCGAACTCATATCAACATAGCGGTAAATCACCACTCCATGTCCGAACCGGCCCACACACAACCGACTGCCGACGTTCTTTCGGCGCTTGACAGTGAGCCTGATGGGCTATCGGCATCAGAAGCCCGAACTCGTCGCGACAGACATGGCGAGAACGAAATCACGCAGGGAAGCAAACGAACACCATTCGACATCGTTGTCGCCCAGTTCGATAGTGCCCTTATCTGGGTGCTCGTTGCGGCGGCGGCACTGTCCGTGTGGGCGGGACACGCTGTCGACGCAGTACTGATAGCCGTGATTGTCGTCGGGAACGGCCTGTTCGGCTTCGTTCAGGACTACCGTGCAGAAGGAACACTCGAATCCTTGCGGGAACTGACCGCACCAACTGCGACAGTCCGACGCGACGGACAGCCCGTCGAGGTCGACGCGACCGAACTCGTCCCGGGTGACGTCATCGAACTGGAGAGCGGCGACGTCGTTCCAGCCGACGGTCGGCTGATTGACTGTCGGGCCCTGGAGATCGACGAAGCAGCGCTCACTGGGGAGAGTACGCCGGTCTCGAAGGGAACCGACTCAGTCGGCGCCGACGCGCCGCTTGCGGAGCGAGAACCAATGGTGTACAAAGGCACGAACGTCACGCGCGGGTCGGGCGTTGCCGTTCTCACGGCGACCGGGATGGATACCGAGGTCGGGGCCATCGCCCGCCAGCTCGCAGGAACGGAGGAAACCGACACACCACTGCAGACCGAACTCGACACGTTAGGCCGGACGCTCGGCGTCGGCGTGGTGGTGCTCGCTGGACTCGTGGTTCCACTCTTAGTCATCCGGGGGACCGAACTGGTCCAGGCGGCACTCACCGCTATTTCGCTCGCTGTGGCCGCGGTTCCCGAGGGACTCCCAGCGGTGGTGACGCTAACGCTGGCCCTCGGTGTCCGGAAAATGGCTGACGAGAACGCTCTCGTGCGGCGCTTGCCCGCAGTCGAGGCGCTGGGCTCCGTCGATGTCATCTGCACAGACAAGACCGGGACGCTGACCGAGGGACGAATGTCAGTCAGTCGGATCTGGGTCAACGACGCTGTTGTCGACAGTGACGAGATGGACGGGGAAGCCCTGTCTGATCGCGTTACTACGGTGCTCCGCGCAGGGACACTGTGTAGCGATGCGACCCTCGAAGAGGGCGACCCGACGGAGCAGGCTATCGTCATGGCGGCTGACGAGTGCGGAATCGATGTGGAACGCCTCCGCGAAGAGCATCCCAGAACGGACGAGATCCCGTTCTCGTCGGAGCGCAAGTGGATGGGTACTGTTCACGATGACGGGGTCTACGTAAAAGGCGCGCCTGAAGTAATCCTCTCGAAGTGCTCTCGCGTCCTCACCGATGCCGGACCAACGGACCTGACGCCAGACAGAGCCGAGCAGATCAGGGAGCAGGTCGGCGCGTTCGCTGACGACGCGCTTAGGGTGCTCGCAGTGGCGTACACGGAAGATACCACTGTCGTAGAACGTGACGCCACCACTGGCGATGCCGACGATGTCAGTGACGACCTGGTCTTCGCCGGGCTGGTCGGCATGATCGATCCGGCCCGAGAGGAGGTCGCCGAAGCGGTTGCGGCGACCGAGCGTGCAGGCGTTGGCGTGAAGATGGTGACCGGCGACAACGTCCGGACCGCCGCGGCCATCGCCGGAGAACTCGGCCTGGGGCAGCGCGTGATGGAAGGCCGCGACGTCGAGGAATGCTCCGAAGAAGCGCTCCGCGACCGCGTCGATACAGTCGACGTGTTCGCACGCACGTCTCCGGAGCACAAGGTCCGGATCTTGCAGGCGCTGCAGGCGAACGGTCACACCGTCGCCATGACAGGCGACGGGGTCAACGACGCACCAGCGCTGAAGAACGCCGACATCGGTGTCGCGATGGGCGTCCGCGGGACTGACGTGGCCAAACAGGCCAGCGACGTTATCTTGTTGGACGATAACTACGCGACAATCGAACGGGCAATCGAGCGCGGGCGGGCGATCTTTGACAACGTCTGGAAGTTCGTCGGCTACCTGTTGAGTGCCAACGTGGCCGAAGTTGCCATCGTCTTTATCGCCTCGCTCTTTGGCTACCTCGTCCTGCCGGCAGTCCAGTTGCTGTGGATTAATCTACTGACCGACGGTCTGCCAGCACTTGCGCTCGGGACCGACCCCAAAAGTGGTGACGTGATGCAGCGACCGCCCAGAGACCCGAATCGCGGTATCGTTGACCGCGATATGCTCGCAATCATCGGGGGAACAGGGGTCATATCGACAGTTGTAATGCTCGGATTGTTGCTGGTCACGCTTGCCGGTGCACCCGCAGTCACTCCGTACGCGATGACGATGGTATTCACCGGGTTCGTGTTCCTCGAATTCGAGAAGCTGTACGTGATCCGCTGGCTCCGAGAGACACCGACACTGTCGAATCGTTGGCTCGCGTTCGCAGTGGGTGGGTCGATACTCCTGCAGCTCGCTGTGCTGTACACCCCCCTCAACGACTACTTCGGAACGGTCCCGCTCGGACTCACTGATTGGGGGTTGATCGGCATGGTTCTCTTACTCGCCTTGCCACTGTACCTCGCTGTTGCCAGTGGTGTGAAGCGACTGTGACGCTCCGAACTGTGTAATCCCGGCCGTTCAGTCCGCACTCCCCGTTTCCTCGCTCCCGATTACGTCACCATGTGGCTCTGAGGAACCGGGTGAGTGGAGGGTTACTAGCAATTTATCACACGCGTAGTGGTACCAATAGGCATGCCACGCTGTGAGAACTGTGACAGGTTTTTCGAAACCGTAGACGAGGTTGAGCACGAGGAAGTCCCCGAGATGGAGGTCGAAGAGACTGACGAGGGTCCGCTGCAGATTCGGATCGGAACGGGGCTCCGCGACGTCTGGCGGTGCAAGGGCTGCGGGGCAGTCCTCGGCGTTCGCTGAGGCCCCTCGCGAACAGAGCGGCTGAAGCCGAGGGAGACTGCACGGAGGAAGACAGCTACGACCGGCGTCCCGGAAGGCATAGCCGACGACCCTGTTCAGCGTCAGATGGGCGGGCATCATATCGGTACTGATGGCACGAACGCTACGTTTGGGACACAGTCACACCAGTCCGTATCAGTCAAGCTGTCCGTTGAGCACTTTGGCGGCGACCAGCACCGGGTCCCAGACGGGGCTGAACGGCGGTGCGTACGCCAGGTCCAGTCGTTCGAGTTCGTCGATGGTCATGTCTGCCTCGATGGCTGTCGCGAGCGTGTCGATACGTATCGCCGCCCGGTCTGCCCCAACGATTGCGCCGCCCAGCAGGCGACCGCTCTTTCGGTCGGCAACGAGCGTCACGTCGGTGTCGTCGCCGCCGGGGTAGTACCCCGACCGGGAGCCGGCCGTGACTGTCTTCGACACCGGGTCGAAGCCGGCGATGCTGGCCTGCTCGTGGTCAAGGAGGCCGACGCGACCGCATTCGAGATCGAACGCTTTGACGACGGCTGTCCCGGCGATCTTTCCGACGAGCGAGGGATCGCCGGCGACGGTCTGGCCGATTGCGCGACCGGCCCGGTTCGCGGTCAGTCCCAGCGGTACCCAGTCAGGGTTGCCGGTCACGGTGTGGCTGTCCTCGGCGCAGTCCCCAGCGGCGTAGACGCTATCGACGCTCGTCGCCCCGTACTCGTCGACCGCTATCGCGCCGGAGGCCCCGAGTTCCACCGACGTATCCGTGACGAGGCTCGTGTTCGGACTGATTCCGATACCGACAAGCGCGAGGCCGACCTCGGTATTGCCGCTGTCGTGGGCAACCGACGCGACGCGCCCGTTCTCGTCGCCGACGAGTTCCTCGACGGCGGTATCCAGATGCAGTGTCACGCCCTGACTCCGGAGATGGTCGGCGACGCGCTCGCCGACCGCCTCGCCGAACGGCGGCAAGAGGTGGCCCGACCGCTGGAAGAGGTGCGTCTCGACGTCGTGGGCCCGGAACGCCTCGGCCATTTCCACGCCGACGTAGCCGCCGCCGATGATAGCGACTCGTTCCGGGGGCTCCCAGTCGGTGTACTTCTCGACGAGCGCCGTATCGACGTATTCGATACTCGTGTCGACGGCGGAGTCGCCCTCCTCGGACAAAGCAGCACGGACCGCGGCGGCCGAATCGAGCCCGTGCATCGTGAACGCGCCGTCGAGTTCCGCCCCCGGTATCGGCCCAGTCACCGCGTGTGCACCCGTCGCGATCAGCAGGTCGCCGTATGGCTGGCTGAACGTCTCGCCGTGATGAGCGACGGTGACCGTTTCTGCGTCGGTATCCACGCCGACGACCTCGTGGTTCCGGCGGAGGTCGATCCCCCGCTCGGCCGCCTGCTCGGGCGACAGCGAGAGGAGGTCCGTCAACCGCTCGACAGTCCCCTTCACGTAGTAGGGCGTCCCGCAGTGGGCATATGACACCCACTCGCCTTTCTCGAAGACGATCACGTCGCGGCCCGGTGCCTCGCGGGCGAACTTGCTCGCGGCGCTCAGTCCGGCTGCGTCGCCGCCGATGACTACGAACGGGTCAGTCATACAGGCCTTCGTGTCGCTGCGGTACTAATGGTTGAGTGAGGTGCGGGTAACTGCGTGGGCTACTGGCTATCGATGATCTGCCGTTCCCAGTACTTCGCTCACGATTGAATGAGGTTGAGGATGCGCTCGTAGTAGTCTCCGAACGCGGCGTCGGACCGGGACCGCGGCCGGTCCATGTCGACGTTGACGACCTCTCGGATGTGGCCTGGCTCCGTCCCCATGACGATGACTCTGTCCGCGAGTTTGACCGCTTCCTCCACGTCGTGGGTGACAAAGAGGATCGTCTTCTCCGTCTCCGACCAGATTTCGAGCAGTTCGTCCTGTAGCATTCGCTTGGTCTGGGCGTCCACAGCCCCGAACGGTTCGTCCATCAGGAGGAGGTCGGGGTCCATAGCCAGTGCACGGGCGAGTGCGACCCGCTGTTTCATTCCGCCGGAGAGGTCGCGGGGATAGCTGTCCGCGAACCCGTCCAGACCGACCAGTTCGAGCAACTCACGGACCCGCCGCTGTCGCCGCTCGCTGTCGACGCCCTGTTTCTCCAGCCCGAACCCGACGTTGCCAGAGACGGTGCGCCAGGGGAACAGGTGGTACTCCTGAAACACGAGCCCGAGCTCCGGCCCGGGGCCCTCCACCGGATCGCCGGCGAGATACACTGTCCCTGCCGTTGCGGGTTCGAGCCCCGCGATGATGCGAAACAGCGTCGTCTTCCCGCTTCCGGAGGGGCCGACGATGCAGACGAACTCACCGGCAGCGACGTCGAACGTGACGTCCTGTAGCGCCTGGACGCCGCCCTGTGGCGTGTCGTACCGCCGGCCGATACCGTCGACGCGGACCCGCGGTTGCGTCGTTTCGTCGGTCATCGCCACGCGAGCGCCCTCCGTTGGACTGCCCTGAAGGCGGTGTCGACCAGCAGGAACATCGCACTCAACACGAGGATATATGTGATAACGACATCGACCCGGAGGTTGTTCGAGGCCCGCAGGATCTCGCGGCCGATGCCGGCGACGCCGAAGATCTCGGAGGCGACGACGAGCATCCAGCAGCGACCGATGCCCGTCCGGATGCCGGTCATGATCTCCGGGAGCGACGCAGGAATGACGACTGACCTGATGAGTTCCACGTCGCCCTGGACGCCGAGGCTCCGGGCGACGTCCAGCAGGTCGTCCGAGACGCCCTCGACGCCGCCGTAGGCGCCGTAGAAGTTGATCCAGAACGCGCCGATGGCGATGATGAACGCGGCCCCGGCGTGGTTGATCCCCAGCCAGGCAATCGCGAAGCCAATAAGCGCAAGCGGCGGCACCGGTCGGAGGAGGCGCACGACGGGGGCGGAGATGTCGTCGAGATACGGGCTCCAGCCGAGCGCGATCCCCGCAGCGACACCGAGTCCGGTCCCGACGACCGCGCCGGGAAGCCAGTGGATGATACTGCTGAGGAGTGCAACCGCCATGTCGCCGGACGCAGCCTCGGCCACGAACGTCTCCGCGACAGCCGCCGGCGTCGGGAGGATGTAGCTCGGCTGGGTCAGGGCCACGAGCCACCAGAGCACGAGGAACCCGAGGATACCGGCGCTCCCGCGGAGCGCCCGCTGTG
>Ga0207851_100058_pt1 | contig 95912 bp, 93 predicted proteins | sample A23E3SouthBayCA_FD_187747 | JGI IMG/M metagenome (GOLD analysis project Ga0207851, IMG submission 187747) | Aerobic enrichment media microbial communities from Eden Landing Ponds, California, USA - A23 E3 (SPAdes) | ecosystem: Environmental > Aquatic > Marine > Unclassified | place: Emeryville... | reverse complement strand
CGGGAAGTACATCCCGAGTGATCTGATGGAAACGGGCCTTGGCGTCGTCTTCGGAATCGTCGGTGCAATCGTCCTCGCACTCGAACTCCTCGTCTAATAATGCGACCGGACACACTCTCAGACACCCACGCCGAACGACTGCGCGCGTGTCCGCCCAGCGCGAAACTCGTCTTCATCACGCTCGCCAACGAGGGAGCACTGACGCAGAAACAATTGGCGACCGAGACGCTGATGCCGCGGCGAACGGTCCGAAGCGCGCTCGATCAGCTAACGGACGCGGGGCTCGTGACTGTACAATCTAGTATATACGACGCCCGAAAACGGGTGTATCAGGTCACGCTTGGTGGACGGAGACCGGAACCATAGCGGTCACATTCGCGTTAGCAGGAAAATACGGTCTCTCGGACGGTTCGACGGAGTCTTACCGCCAATCTTCCAGGGCGAGCGTCGTGGACGACTGGATCCAAGCGTCTTCGTGGTCTTCGTCGTAGAGTATCACGTCGCCGTCGACCTTCACGGACGTGTACCGGTCGTAATCGTCGGTTGCTGGACCCGTCGTCGGGAATCTGTCGTGGGTATCGCTTGGTTTCGTGGACATCGGGTGTGTACCTCGCTTGGTTACGTTTCTAAATACTACCGCCTAACGTATAGTATCTCGCTAATCTTCAAGTAATCTACTTCCCGCAAGCGAATCGATACCGCCGCGAGTGCGTTACCTGAACGTGAGATGCAGTTATGCGTTTCCCGGTTCGTTAGTTATGACGTGAACGCCAATGTCTGAGGCTGAAATGGATCTGACCGCCCCCGAACTGACTCCAGACGACTTCCTGTACATCGACGATCCGTATTTTTCGAGGGACAACGTCGCTATCGTCACCGGTGCTGCCTCCGGTATCGGTCGTGCGACCGCGGTGAGTCTGGCCGCGAACGACCTCACCGTCGTCGGGGCCGATATCGACGAGGACGGTCTCGAAGCGACCGGCGACCGCATCGAATCGTTTGACGCCGATGGGGCCTTCCACGGTGTCGAAACGGACCTGACCGACGACGACGATGTCGAGGCGGTCGTCGAAGCAGCAGCTGAGGAGGGATCGCTGCGGTTCGTAGCCAACATCGCGGGGATGCAACATATTGCCAGCATTGCCGAGTTCCCGATGGAAAAGTACGACCTCATGCTGGATATCATGCTCCGGTCACCGTTCAAAATGGCTCAGGCCGCTATTCCACACATCAAGGCCACCGACGACGGTGTGGGTGCGATAGCGAACATGTCCTCGGTCCATGGCCACTACGCGACGAAGGACAAGCCAGCTTATATTACAGCGAAACATGGTCTCACGGGGTTGACGCGAGCTATCGCCGCCGAGGGGGAGGGGACGCTTCGGGGCTTCTCGGTCAGCGTTGGCTACGTACTCACGCCGCTGATGGTCAATCAAATCAAGGACACAGCCGAGGAACGCGTTCTCTCGAAACGCGAGGTCATCGAGGACGTAATGTTGGGCCAGGCCCGAACAAAAGAGATGATGACACCGGCGGAGGTGGCGAACCTCTTTATATTCGGCTTCTCCAGCCACGCCAAGCATCTCAACGGCGGGGACCTGCTGTTCGACGGTGGGTACGTGAACACGTATGAGTGAGGACACAGCGCCGACTCGCGTCGCTATCGCCTGTCAGGGCGGCGGGAGTCATACGGCGTTTACCGCGGGTGTCCTGCAGGAGATACTATCGGAGTGGGATGATGAGAACTACGACCTCGTCGGCATCAGTGGGACCTCCGGCGGCGCGTTCAATGCCCTGGCGACTTGGTACGGACTCCTCACTGGTGGCCCGGAAACGGCGGTGGAGTTACTGGACAGTATCTGGGACGATATCGCCGTCAGCGGCGCACAGGACCGGTGGATGAACACGCTAGTGACGAACATCTCTCGGCTGGACAGCGCCGGGTTCGCCATTCCAAGCATCAGCCCGTCTCAAATTCCGATGCCGGAAGTCGGCAAACAGCGCATCCGGACCATTCTCGAACGCCATATCGATTTCGAGGAAATCCCTGGTATCTGCCAGCGAGACACGCCGGAACTGGTCGTCGGCACCGTCAACGTCAACGCCGGCGTTTTCGAGACATTCGTCAACGAGGACGTGACAGTGGAAGCAGTACTTGCCTCCGCTGCTGTTCCCAATATGTTTGAGGCCGTCAAAATTCATGGCCACTACCACTGGGACGGCCTCTTCTCTCAAAACCCACCGGTGGGCGACCTGATGGATCTCCCGCCAGACCGGAAGCCCGAGGAACTCTGGGTCGTCCAAGTTAACCCTCAGGAGTTCGAAGGCGAGCCGACGACGAGTGAGGTCATCGCGGACCGGCGTAACGAACTATCGGGCAACATCTCCCTCAATCAGGAACTGGGCTTCATCCACCAAGTCAACACGTGGGTCGAGAACGGAAAACTCCCGGCTGACGAGTTCGTAAAGACCGAGATCCACCGGATTCAAATGGGCGAGCAGTACCATTGCTCGACCAAGGTCGACAGGGGCCCCGATTTCATTGACGAATTGCGAGAGTTGGGTTCCCGCCGAGCTCGTGAGTTTATCGATACAAAATAATATTGCATTGTAGGAACCGACTTCCGACTGAAAACTAAGGATTTCTTTGGATTACTAATCAAACCTGTACGAAATACGCGCTGTCAGGCGTGTTCCCCAACCCATGCGCTCAAAAATTTGATGAGTTTCTCAGGCTGCGAGTAACCCAAAATAAGTGCGGCCTCTCTGAGGTCAGATTTCGCCACCGAATCCCCCAGCGATTTTTCAACCTCCTCACGCGTCGATTCTTCTAATTCTATAATTTGTTCTTGTAGCCGGAATGTTCTATTAGTATTCCGACCGGCTAAGACTTCAGACCGCCCCATTGCCCACGGATAAGGCAGGTCATAGTCCTCTGGTGTATATTTGAATGCCAGTTTTTTCGGATCAGAGTTATGTTTGTTGGATTTCATAAGTGTTGTTTTGTTTGTTGTTACACAATGTTGTGCTGAGTTCCAGCCATTTCCCGGTGTCAATTTCATCGCCTCCCAACTTATATAGTATCCTATTTGTTATCCGTACGGATAAATTTAGATATCCGTATGGATATTTTCATACCACCAAATAAATATGAAACCAACTTCTACAATTGTTTTGTTGGACGTAATCAAATCCAAATCCAACAAACCAACAAATATAGTATGCGAAAGAGAGCTGACTGGATGGTGCCTGCTGATGACAAAATACTAGAATACCTTGAGGTAGCTGGAGAAGTTCGACCAGCTACAATTGGGCGTAATGTAAATATTACTCGAGATTATGCTGGACTCAGAGTAAGAAAACTATCTGAATATGGGTTAGTTGAGTCACTAGACAGTAGTTATTATAAATTAAGTTCAGAAGGAGAGCTCTACTTATCTGGCGAAATAGATGCGAGTGGATTGGAACGTTGACTACTCGGTAATACTGGTCATAAATTCTGACTTGGTCTGCTTCCAATCTTCAATGATTTCTCGCCGGTCATGTGCTTTCTTTGCTAGAGAGAACTCTGAGGCAAATTCAAATAGCTCTTGACCTGTGTCGCTAAGTTCGTAGATTTTTTTGCTAGCGCCTTCGGTCTGGGAATCCAGCTTTTCTGCTATTAAGCCGGCTTCCCTCCCTTCTATCAATCGATTTGATAATGTGGCAGTGCTGATACTGACCTTCTGCTCTAATTCGGAGAAGCGCTTTGGGGACTCTCCTAAAAATACGAATAACTCTACAGCTCCTTTTTTATCAAAAAAATCTTTGGCACTTTTTGAGACATGATTTTCAAGTTTCATAGTATACTCTGTGAAGTGGTTGCAGTGGCTGTCTTTCGTCGCATGTTGGATTGTAGTCTACTGCAACTTATAATTGTGCGCCGCCAAAGTAGCTTTATCTCAAAGTAACCCTAGAACTAAGTAACTCTACTATATATCTAGTTTTAGCTAAGCCCACTATGGCCGAACGTGATCAGGAAGGCCCAGAATCCCAATCTCAGAGTTCTGAAGCACAGTCAGATACTGATAAAAGTAAACAGAAAGGCTTCTTGCACTCTCTATCAGGGATGGTTGAAGACCTATGCCATATCCATAATCATGTTACCCGTGTTATCGCTAATCTTGAAATTCCCGAACACATTTTCGAAGATTATCATAACCCAGAAGACGCAGATTTTCCGATCAATGGAATAGTGAAATTGTTCTTATATAAGCATGTCCGGGGGCTTAATCAGTCTGAAACCGCTCGTCGCCTCCGTGGCGCTGCATATATTTATTTGACGTTCGATCTCCCTCGTCCGATTACGCAAGCTGGCATTAGCCATAATTGGCGCAACCGTCTCTCACTCGAGGAGCGCAGCATGATCAAAGATATGGCTGAATCTATTGAACAAGTCTGTGCAGAGCACGATATAATTAAAAACCATGAACCGGCTCTTGAGCCGGATGATTTCAACGGTCAAGATTTTAAAGAAGGGCAAATTATGGAAGCGGTTGAGCGGGCAACTGAACTCGCCTTTAGTGAGTTCACTGATCCACGAGCGCAAAACTCCAAGTATGCCTTAGAAGCGTACTTTGAGCGGCAGGGCTATTTGAATATGGTAACAGCGGGCACGACAACAAAGAGTCGACGGTTCGCCCGCCTCAGCAATCGTTTGGAGGTGCCCCACGGTTCTAGTCATAATCGGACAATGAAGAAGATCGCCCAACCAAATCCCCAAACTGACCTCTGGGACTTCGCTGACGGCACCGGCCGCGACGAGTGGAAAGAGATTCGTGACACCCTATTACCGGCATTTCACGCTGGTGTTGAGAACATTTTGGATGATATCGCTGGCCACGAGCGCACCGGAATCCGGGAACCGGTGAATGCTGCGTTCGACATCACGACGTGGCCGTACTGGTCTTCACCATTCCGTGACGAGGAGGAAGTAGAGTGGTGGGAGGAGCCAGTCGAGATTACTTATAACAACGGACCAACGCGAGAGGTTTACCCGCGGGATGACTACCCCGAAATGGTCTCTGGTGTGAAAGAGACTCACCAGCGTGCGTACAAGTTCGCTACTCTCACTATTGTCGCCGAGGACACACCGATTGTCCTCGCAGTTGAACCAGTGAGAGATAGGCGGGCGTGGGAGTCAAAAAGTATTGATACACGCACACGCGGCCAGTTGGTTGAGCGGCTCTTGGAACAGGCCGAGCAACACGTAGATATTAACAAAGTCTTCGCCGACCGCGATTTTGACAGCTACGAGGTGCGGCACCGAATCAACCAACATGACCAATTCTACGTGATTGGGAAGCGAAAGCAGGCGAATGCCGATAAGGTGGCTATCGAAAAGACCATTTATCACGAGACGGCGGACGTGAGTGTCGAGCAGGGGTGGTTAACCTACGAGGGTGACCGCCAACCAATATCGTTCCTATATGTACCGAAAGACACAGCAAAGGACGATGAAGAGTACATTGAGGGGGACTATGCGATTTTCACTGTGAATGCCCATGTCGGACCGGATAGAGCGATGGGACTAGCCAAACAGTACCGCAAGCGATGGACGATTGAGAACGAGTACAAGACAATAAAGAAGCATTTCCTGCCAACATCAGCATCGGCAGACTACCGGAACCGATTGCTGTACTTTTTGATCGGTGTAATCCTTTATAATGTCTGGCGGCTGGCGAACTTCCTATTGCGAGACGAGGTGGACGTTGACTTAGGTGAGAGCCCGCCTATCTTGGCGGGTGAAATTGTAGAGCTGGTCGGGCTATGTCTGTTCGATCCAGGCGGATAAAAATATCTCTATGTTTCTGGGTACATTTTTTGGTAGTTAGTGACAGCAATATCTTTTTTGACCCTATTTTGGAGATATTTCGAGAGTATATGGAATTAGTACGGTTTGAATAGCTGAATTAGGGGAATTATAAGATTGGCTTGCATCCTGTCTCCAACCCTGATTTTATTCCACGTTATTTCATATGTAAAGGAGATTAAACAGTCAGTCTCTGCATTGCAAAAGGGCCGGTGGCTCACACAAGAGATACCCGAGAAATCAGGTGATTTCGGCAGATATGCGTTCTGTGAGGTAATAACATAATCTTTATTGAAGATATATGTGACTACACGATGGAGTCAAAAATATGGAAGGCCTGCCTTTCAGTAGTCACAACAGTCGGAGAGAATACTGCAAAGCAGTAGCAGCACTGGGTGGCACAATGTTCGTTGGAACTGGATCAGCAAAGTCTGAGACCGAGAAGTCAGAAGGAAAGTACAGCGGTGATTCCCTCTATACACCGCCGGAGGGTACGCCTGCCCCTGGGTCACTCTATCCTCGCGTTACCCGTTTGGAACGCGCCGGACCCGGGAACAGTTGCGGGAACGGTCAGAGTGGACGCGGCCCGCTCCTCGCTACATTCGAGTTCTATCCGTCGATGAGTGGTGGGTCGAAACCGTATTTCCCAGTGTATCGGAGCACTGACGGTGGGCGCTCCTGGTCGAAATATTCGGAGATACACGACACAAGCGGGAAAGACTGGGGGCTGCGATACCAGCCCACCCTGTTCGAACTGCCCGAAGAGGTTGGACCCTGGCCAGCGGGGACGGTACTCGCCGCGGGTAATTCAATCCCGATTCTGGACGACCCTGAAGACGTTCCCGAGGGTGAGATCGGCGAACTCGGTGAGACGAGCATCGACCTGTACGCGAGTACCGACGAGGGCGAGACATGGGAGTTCGTAAGTACCGTCATCACCGGCGGCAAGGCCGTTCCGTATGCCGGAAACAGTCCCGTGTGGGAGCCGGAACTCGCGCTCGACGACAACGGAAACCTCGTCTGTTACTTCGCCGACGAACGGGGCGGTGAAAACGGGTACAACCAACTCGTCGGGTACAAGGCGTCCGAAGACAGCGGCCAGACGTGGGACGACGAACAGTTCGTGGCCGCGGTTCCAAACGAGACAACCCGGCCGGGCATGCCGACGGTCACCGAATTACCCAACGGCAAGTACATGATCTGCTATGAAGTCGTCGGCCCGGACTATCTGCACGGCGAAGTCCACGTCAAAACCTCACCCGACGGCCGCGACTGGGGGGACCCGTCAGATCTCGGGCATCTCGTCGTAACAACGGACGGACGGCGGTTCATCAACGGGCCGTATGTCACGTGGACACCGCGTGGCGGAGAAAACGGCACAGTTCTCGTCTCAGGCAAACAGCTGGTCGACGAAGATCGTAATCTCGCAGAGGGGAACGGGGAAGTCGTGCTCGCTAACACCGATCTGGACGGGGACGGCGACTGGACGGCAGTGAAAGCACCGCTCTCGTTCGAAACTGAGAGCGAACTCGGGGGCCGTACTTTCGTCGGCTGGACGACGCCGATACTGCCCTCGCCGAACGGCAAACAGCTGCTCCAGCTCACCTCGACTGCGTCAAGCCCGGAACTCTGTGAGATCCGATACGGCAAACAACCGCTGAAACTGAACAAGCTCTGAAACGGACTGCGGTACGTCCTCTCGGGATCGAGTGTCTCGAATCTCGTTGCGGTACCAGGAAAGGCAGTCCGAATTGGGGGCGTAGCGTGGTACTGGATCACCGCCGAAAATGCTTTTTTGACGAAGAAAGAACCCCAAGGAGGGTGCTATCCCGTGGTTACGTCAGTTACCCACGGGACGGAGCGAGTCGGTAGTCAGTTCCGTGTGGAACGTAGCAGCGAGCGCCGGAAAGACAAGCGGGAGCGCGATCGTGAGGAGCGTACAGACGACAAACAGCGTCCCCGTGACGATGCCGACGAGGACGGTTACGACCGGTCGCTCGACCGACCAGCGGTAACTGTTGGTCACGGCGTCGACGACGTCGGTACCGCTGGCGAGCGACACGAACGCCAGGGCGAACACGACCCAGGCGTGGTAGGCCAGGTAGATCCCGACCGCACCGAACACGCCGGCATACCCAGTCCCGGCGGTGATGAACTGGTCCATATAGAGGACAGCGATAACTGGGAACACAGCCATCAGCCCGCTGAAGAGGATCGCATCGAGCCAATGGTTGCGAAGCGTCGTCGCAATCTCAGGACGGTCGATGTATCCGTTTTCGCGGACCGAGCGGACCGCTGCGTATGCGCCCAGCGTCGACGGCCCGACTGTGACGAGTGGCAGCGACGCGAGCACCCAGCCGACGCTGATCGCGACCATCGGAACCGGATGGTCGTACACCGTCCGGAACGCGGTTGCGAGCGCGCGGTGGACCGAAAGGGTCCCCTCGGCCGATTCAGTCATCCCGTTGCACCCTGCATCTGGACCGCCCGGACGAGCTGTCCCTGGAACAGCAGATAGACGATGAACAGGGGAAGCGAGCCCAGGATAGCCACGGCCATGTGGAGCCCGGGCGTGTCGATGTTCCCCTGATACAGGTTGACGAGTCCGATCGGGAGCGTGTACGCCGTTTGTTCCGACAGCACCAGCAAGGGCCAGAGGAACGCGTTCCAGTTGTAGACGAACATGAACAGCGCCAGTGCAGAGAGAATCGGCTTGGCGAGCGGGAGGATTATCCGCGTGTACACCTGGAAGGTCGAGAACCCGTCCAGCCGCGCGGCTTCCTCGTACTCTTCGGGAATATCCTTGAAGAACTGGTAGAGGAGGAACACACCGAGCGGACTGGCGGCCGCGGGGAGGATAACGCCCCAGTAGGAGTTAATCAGCCCCAGGTCCGAGACGATCTGGTAGAGCGGGACGATGTTCATGTAGTACGGGACCATGAAACTCGCGAGAATCAGCCCCAGGATAGCGCCCTGGCCGGGCCAGTCAAGGCGTGTGAGCGAGAACGCGATCATCGAGTCGATGACGACTATCAGTATCGTCGCCCCGCCGGCGATTACGAACGTGTTGATCGTCCACTCGACGACCAGCGTGTTGTTCACAAGGTACTGGTAGTGTTCCAGTGTCACCGGTTCGCCCACGAGCGGCGGAATCCAGTACGGCCGTGGGTCCCGCAACAGTTCGTTTGGCTGGAACGACCGGGAGATCGTGTACAGGTACGGAACAGCCATCAAAAACGCGAGACCGTACAGGAACACGTGGAGTAACGCGTTCCGGACGGTGTCGCTGTCCAGTCGTGACCGAATGGGAGCGTCAGTCATTGGTATCACCGATTACTTTGAAGTTAATAATTGCTATGACAATGAGGATGGCGACCAGGACGTATCCCATCGCCGCCCCGTAGCCGAACTCCTGCTGTGAGAACGCGCTTCGGTAGAGATAGTAGACGAGCGTGTCCGAGGAGTCCTTCGGACCGCCCTGGGTCATGACGTAGGGTTGTGCAAACACCTGGAACTGCAGGATGAACTGCACCATGACGACGAAGACGACGGAGTTGCGCATCTGGGGGAGCGTGATGTCCTTGAAGGCCCGCCACCCATGTGCACCGTCGAGCTGGGCCGCCTCGTAGAGCCGGTCGGGAATGCTCTGTCTGGCAGCCAGGAAAATCACGAAGTTGAATCCGACCAACCACCAGACAGTCATGAACGCGAGCGCTGGCATCACCAGGTTCGTCGACGTGAGCCACCCGGGCGGGTTCTCCATGATGAACCCCAGATAGTAGTTTATGAGCCCGAAGCTCGTCGAGTACATCTGGACCCAGACCAGCGTCACGACCGCAACGGTCAGGACGTAGGGGCTGAAGTAGATGGCCCGGAGCGTTCGTTTCCCGGCCACGTTCTTGTTCACGCCGAGTGCCATCACGAGCCCGAGAATCACCAGCAGCGGCACCGAGATGGCGACGAAGAGAAACGTCCCCTCCATGGCGTTGTAGAACACCGGGTCATTGAACAGCTCCACGTAGTTCTGCAGGCCGACCCATTCGGTCTGCGAGAGGTCGAACTTGTTCGGATACGTGTGGAGGCTCATGTAGAGCCCCCGGAGCGCGGGCCACACGAGGAACACGGCGAAGACGGCGAGATAGGGAAGCGACCAGACGATCCCCTCAATCGTCTCTTTCCGGAATCCCGCGACCGTCTTACGTTTCGTCGTGTCCGCACCTCCCGTGAATCGTTCTGTCAGCCCCATCCGTGGCTACCCCGAGATACCGTCGCCGACCGTCTGGATGCCGGACTCGATGCCTTCCTGTGGCTCCGAGTCGTGTGCCCAGATGTCGACCAGCCAGTTGTACCAGTTCTGGGCGTTCGGATCACCGTCCGGGACCTTCGGATGATAGAAGTAGGTTTCGTCCTCAGCCATCTCGACGTACTTGCTGAGCGTCTTGTCGTAGTATGCGCTGTTCTGGAACTCGTCGGACTCGTAGATACTCGTCGCCGCAGGGAGGTGACCGGCCTCGGTGGCCCAGGCTGGATTCGCTGTCGTCATCCAGTGGGCGACCTGGGCGGCGATCTCGGACTTCGCGTCACTCCGGCTCTGTTTCTGCGGGAGCACGAGCGTGTGGCCGTCGGCCCACACCTTGTCCTGTTGTTTGTTGGGTCCGACGGTCGGTTTGAAGAAGTCCCAGCTGAGCCCGTCGACGTTGTCGAGTGCGGCCACGTACCAGGTCCCGTTCATCGCCATAGCACAGTTTCCGTTCTGGAAGGCGTTGTTGCCCCAATCGGCTTCGCTTGTCTGTTGTGACCAGCCCATGTCACCGGTCATATCGTAGAAGAGCTGGGAGATGTTCTGGCCGGCCTCGTTGTCGAACATCGGGTTCCACTCGTCGTCGAACAGCGTCCCGCCCTGTTGCTTGACCCAGGTGCTCCACGTCCGGAAGGAACCGAACCCGTCGTTATACGGCGACTGAGTGAACGCGTGGGCATCGGTGTTCTCGGCGACCGCGTTCCCTGCCTGCTGGAACTCATCCCAGTTAGTGGGCGGGCTCTCCGGGTCCAGCCCGGCCTGCTCGAACAGGTCTTTGTTGTAGTAGACGCCGATCGGGTGCATGTCCATCGGCAGGGCGTTCACGCTCCCGTCGACCGTGACGAGATCCCAGTGACTTGCCGTGTAGTCCTCGCTGTACGTGTCGGTGTCAATGTAATCGCCCATCGGGTCGATGCCGCCGCTCCACGCACGCAGGTAGGCGGCGTGCATGACAGTCATGTCCGGGGCTTCGTCGCCCGAGAGGGCCGTAAACAGCTTGTTGTAGTAGTTGTCCCACGGTGTCCGCTGGCGGTTGATCGTCACTTCGGCATCGGTATCCAGCGGCTGGTTCTCGTTGAACTGCTGGACGATGTTTTCCATGATCGGCCCTTCGCCACCGCTGAAGGGCTCCCAGAACGTGATCTCGTAGGAGTCACTGCCTGCATTACCTGTGCTACCGCCGTCGCTACCGCCATCGCCACCGCCGTTGCCGCCACATCCGGCAAGTGCGACCGTGCCTGCGGCTCCGACTGACTTGATGAATTTACGACGCGTCTCTCTGGTGGCGCTCTTACGACCCATGGGGAGTCGGTTAAACCATCATTATTATTAAACCACCTATATGGGTCAATATTTCCTGTATCTGTCCGCGTACTGCTACGTTGGTACCGATTCAACGCTTCAGGTTTCGAGAGCGTCTCAAAGCACGCCGACGGCGCGAGATCTGCATCATTGTTCGGTCACAACAATTATTACGCCGCTTGGTTACTACCCCTGTATGAGCGACGTTAGTATCGAGAACGTCCGCAAGGTGTACGACAGTGACCCGGAAGTCGTGGCTGTCGACGACGTCAGTTTCGAGATCGCCGACGGGGAGTTCCTGACGATTGTCGGGCCGTCCGGCTCCGGCAAATCCACATTACTCCGGATGATCGCCGGTCTGGAAGACATTTCCGGCGGGACGATCCGTATCGGTGACCGTGCCGTCAACGGCATCCAGCCACAGGACCGCGATGTCGCGATGGTGTTTCAGAACTACGCCCTGTATCCACATATGACGGCCCGGAAGAACATGAGCTACGGGCTACAGCTAACGACAGATCTCCCCGACAGCGAGATCGACGACCGCGTCAAGGAGGCCGCGGAGATGATGGGGGTCGAGGATCAACTCGACAAGCGCCCCGGAAATCTCTCCGGCGGGCAACAGCAGCGGATCGCGACGGGCCGAGCGATCGTTCGGGAGCCCTCTGTCTTCCTCTTCGACGAGCCCCTCTCGAACTTGGACGCCAAGCTACGCCTCCACATGCGGACGGAACTGCAACAGTTACAGGACAAACTCGGGACGACGACGATCTACGTCACCCACGACCAGGAGGAGGCGATGACGATGTCGGACCGGATAGCTGTCATCGATCAGGGCACACTGCAACAGATCGGAACGCCCGATGAGATCTATCACCAACCGAAGAACCTGTTCGTTGCAGATTTCGTCGGGAGCCCCCCGATGAACACGTTCGAGGTCACGCTTTCCGACTCGACTCTGGTCGGTAGTGGATTCGAATACGAGCTCTCGGAGGACCTCCTCTCACACGTCAGCCAATATGCGGAGGGCATCAACGAGTTCGTGCTCGGAATTCGCCCGGAGAACATCAGGCTCGCCGACGGCGACGAGCCGAACGTCATCAGCGCCCATCTCGATGTCCGCGAGCCGGTCGGTTCGGACAATTACCTCCACATGGATATTGACGGCGAGGAATGCTGGGTTCGAGTTCCCGGCGGGGTGACTCCCGAGACGAACCGGGAACACGAAATCGTCTTCCATGAGGAGCACATCCACCTTTTCCGGCATTCAGACGGTATCAACATACTCGCTCAGGAAAAATCACGACTCGAAACGCCTGCCAACGACTGAGGACCACTGGTCAGATACCGAACACGGACTCTCGGTATTCAGTCATAGTGGAACACGGTGTATTCGGGCGGTACGCGAACTACGCAAGAACGACCGGGACCGTAGGCCCCACATTCGGGATGGATGAACGACTGATAGACAGCTACTGACGAATCACCGATAGATAGAATCGTGACCTTTCTTGGGTCCCTATTTTCGCAGTGTCCGGATAGAATCAGCTACAGCCGGCGTCCGGAATTACTCCCGTATTTAATTCATAATGAGTGAACAGAAATTTGAAGAGAGATGGAAGCAATTCAGACTGTCAAGGGCGTCACTCGTGTAATATGCAGCAGTACACTGCGGCTAATACGGTTGAACCCCGGGTCCAGGACTGTCCATTACTGTGTAGAATGTGGCCGTAATATCGGCTGGTCGTTCGAATATAGGAGAGAAAATAGCTGATACCAGTGATCGCAATTCGGGAGCATCTGTATGCGATGGCAATCATACGAATGCGACAACAGTTATTCAGACAACTGGAATGGCCGTTTATTCATTAATTTGGAATCTCATGCCATATTTCGGATACGCCGTTCAGGTCGGCATCCCCTCGGTAAATGGGACCAAGGTATCTTGACGCCAAACCACGCTCTGTAGAAAGCGATCCCGTCATCGGTTGGAACCACAGACGCAGGTCCGATTTCTCGATAACAAGCGTACTCGTGTTATTCACTGATGCCGGTCACCTATTCTAATAATAACACTAGGTTTCATAGCCTTTAGCTCTCTTACTTCAGTTGTATAAAGACTATCCGGGACACTATACACATTCTACTCCGATCACGCCCTCTTTCGAACCCATTAATCTGCCAAGATCAGCTCTCGAATCAACTGGTGGTCAAAAAGAAACCAGATAATCCACATCCCAGTCTAAATACTACAAATTTGAACCTACTCTTGCACAGATACTACCAAAAGCCATTTAGAATCTCAATATGGGCACGCTTTTGCAGCTATATATACATTGGAAGCCAAAAAATGGGTGATCTAACGGCGAACTGTTCGCCGAGATGACACCTACGTAGAAATATCCGGCCGTCCACCGTTCGGCATCTCATGTGGGTCCAAATTCTTGTATCGATCAGAAGGTGCTGTCATCTGATTTTATTTGAATAATTGTGGCGATCACCGGCACAGCCGTAACTGCGTTTCTCGATGAAAGTCTCGGCGCTTGAAGCGGACCTGATTCTGGAGCACCCGATCCCTCCGGTTGTCATTCATCGGGACCGAACTGTTGACAGCCGAATCTATCCCTGTTCTCCCGCTGTGCACAGAGGTAATCGAGTCGTTTTTCCATTTCGGATCTGGACATACCCGCTTGGCTTTCCTGTGACTCCGCGAGCCGGGCTCGACTCGCATTGAGCAATTTGTCCTTCTTTTCCAGTTCCGAAACCAGCGTGCCAACGTCCTCGTTCCGGGTTTCTAACCGCTTATTGAGGTCTTCGGCGCGAGCTTGCGCAGCCTGCCGGTCTTCCCGAGTCTCGTTCAGTTGTTCACGCAACTCCTCGTTTTCGGCACGGAGTTCATCGTTCTCCGTCTGTATGTCCTGAGCCGAGTCCTGAAACGCGACGGTTGTTCCGACTGTCCCACTGGTGGCCACCACGATGACGACGATTAACCACGAACTGATATTACGTGCAAGGGTTGTCAACGGAGACTCACCTCTACCAGGGCCTGATTGGTATACTGGTGCTCGTTCCGAGACAGAATCCCCAAAGGTTGAATCATCATGTACCAGCCTGATTGGGTTATACTACTAACCGTAGTCCCCAGTTGGTTACATTTGGACACCGATGGGTCTGCAATAGCGCATCGACATCTGGCTGGACACTGTGTCGATTATTCCGTACACGTCGCCGATGTATCCTCTTCATGCGGCCACTGGCCGCACGAACGACCGTGGCACAGTCGGGGAATTCGATTTCTCGCCGACGAATAATTCAGTAGACTTCGGTCAGTCTCTATGACGCAGATGTTCGGACCGGCGCTCTCCCTTGGCGTGCCACGTGCGGGGGCGGACAGCGCTCAGGACTGCACCGGCGTATAGTACTGCGACAGTGCCGATGACGACGACGCCGGGGAGCATTCCGATAATGACGCTCTCCGTCTACAGACCTGGGCTGGAACGGTGATTCGAACGAGCCCTTACTCTGATGAGAGAATCGGAATCCGTAGCGTGACAGTCGTTCCGGTCGAGTCACTTGACTCGATATCGACTGTCCCGCCCGCGATATCGGTCCCCCACACAACCAGTGCAAGCCCGAATCCGCTCCCGTGTTTTAGCGGCGTTTCCGAGCCATGTTCCACGAGAGCGAGCTCGTTGGAGTCAATACCGGGCCCGTTGTCTTGGACAGTGACTTGAACGTACTCGCCATCCTGTTCAACCTCAATCGATACTACAGGGTCAGGTGAGGTGTTGTGTTGAGCGGCGTTTTGAATAATGTTCAGACAGACGACGTCAAACAGGCAATCCACCGTGAAATCGGCCTGCCCGGACGTATACTCGAACGTGACCTCGGGATACGATTCGCTAGTCGAATCGACGCATTCATGGAGGATGGAATTCAGGCTGAGCGTATCCCGTTCTTCCCGGCTTTGTTCAAAGATGTCGATAACCGAACGGACTTTCTCGCCGAGTTCATTGATTTCAACGGCGTGTTCTTGCAGAGTTGCGGCCTTCGACTCGCTATTGTGCGTGGCTAGATATGCGGCGTTGCCGAGGATGACCTGCACGTTCGTTCGGATGTTGTGCCGGAAGACACGGTGGAGGACCTCCAGTCGTTGCTGGTCACGAAGAAGATTACTCACATCATGTAAGGTAATGACACGGCCGATAGTCCGATCATGGATATCTGTTACGAGACTTTCAGAGACGTCGTACGACTGGGTCGCCCCCGGAGGACGGTAAATCGTTTGCCCGGCCTGTGCTGCGCTACCGAGCGCCGACAGGTCCGGACTGATCTGTTCAAGTGGTCGGCCAAGGGCTTCGCTCGGCGTTTTCTGCAGGGCGGTAGTTGCTTGGTCATTCATATCAACGATATGGTCGTGTGTATCCAACACGAGAGCCCCTTGCTGCATCTGCTGAAACAGCGAATTGCGAGCGTGGCGGATCGGTGTTGGGTTTGCACCGAAGAGTTGGAACTTCGTGAGTGCGCCCAAATACGCGAGACCGGACACGGCAAAGGCAATCGGTGTTGGATCGACACCTGCAGATGGGAGTGACCTCGTCAAAAAGAGGACGTTCGTCACCCAGGGTGCCAGTAGGCCGAGAAGGAGTGCCAAGCTCTGGCCGCGGAACGGGTCCACTTGACTCGTGACGAGTTTCAACAGCGGAAGTGCCCCGAGAAGGCCCAGCAAATACGTATAGCCGGCTATAATCCAAAACCAGATCCCCGGCGTTCTGTTCAACGTCGCAATTCCGTTTTCCTGAATGATGACAGAATTGGTGTACAGTAGCTGGTGGGAGTGGCTCGTGAGTCCCAGAAAGACGGTAATAGCGGGGACGATTGAATAGAGCAGGATGTGCTTGCGGGCCGTATACTCGGTATAGCCGGCGTATTCAAGTGAAAAAAGCAGCCACGCTATCGGAATGATTGCAACACCGATCCAGGAGATATCAACCCAGAATACCTTCGAGCTCAGCGTCGCTGCATCAATCCGGAAGATCAACGTCGCCGACCACCAGCACTGGCCTGCCAGGAGCAGAACAAGTGGGTCAGCGCCGGGTTCAGGGCGCTCTTTCCAGGCGAGGAGGCCGCCTGTAACGCCGACCGCAATCGTGGCGACCAACACCGTCTTCATCAGCGTCAGTGAGAACACAACTATGTTGAGGATTAATCGCGCGCCATCGTTATAACCTATTTGCCTTCGAAAGTATCTCAGATTGACAGAAAAGCCGTCAGAGGGCCGGATACTAGCGGAAGAGGAATGCTTTACAAATAATGGTAATTTATATGATAGTGCTACTGACTGAGCAGCGGGAAGACCACAATAACAAACGCTGGTAGGCGGGAACACTCCGCTGCGACCGCGAGTGCACCATCGTTTTCAATTCGATTGAGACAGAAGATGACGCCGCCTAGGAAGAGCAGACTGGCTACGAGGACAGCCGCTTCCTTGAGATTAACGACGTTTGCGACAAACGCAACACTGACCAGCACCGCTGTCAGACTTGTGATTCCGTAGAGGATATATTTCGTCCGGCGAACGCCGACCACAACTGGGAGCGTCCGGACACCGATCTCGCTGTCACCCTCTCTGTCGCGCACATTCGGGATTTCCGTGTTGACGAACGTCGCCAACACGAAGAACAGGAAGACGACACCAACCGTCGGGGAAGCGGGCGCGCCGACATACGTTAGCGGCAGGCACACAATTACGAGCGCCCAGGCAACAGCGACGAGAGTAGAGTTGAGAAGAAAGATGTCTTTCAGTCGCTGGGTACCGCTCGGAAGGCTGGGAAGCCAATCACATGCGTAGAGAATCCAGACCACACCCGGTAACAGCGACAATCCAAAGCTGAGCGGCCCACCTAACACAGACAGAGCCACAGCGAGGCCGTACGCGATAGCCGCCAGCACGTAGAAGCCGTCCTGGTATCGCCGCACGAAGGCAGTCCGTGCAGGGGCCGTTTTCGCATCGGTTTCCAGGTCTGCCAACCGGTCGTTGCCATACACTGCAAACGTTAGCAGTCCTGCTACAATCGGAGCGGGGGTTAGTGGGAGCGCCAGCAGTTCACTCACAAGGACTACTTCCGCCATCGCAATGACTGCGAGATACACGGAACTGTAGAGCAATAGATTCCTGACTGATCTCGTCACCGTAGATAGTTTTGTAATTAGGGAGCGATTCTTCACGGACTCTATACCAGGCTGTTTGCCTGGGGGTTGTGCATCAGTCGGCATAGCTGCGGTAGAATATCGGAGTACTGTACAGTAAAATCCTATCCTATAATAAATAATTAGAGTAATTAAAATAAACTCGTTTAGCTCTCATTGTGGATGAGCGTATAGTCGTACGTACTAAAATACGCTGAGCAACAAAACCCATTAGCAGTTCAGCGACGGTATCACATGTAGTATTTCACATATTTGCATCGATTCTCAATGTCAATCCGGGTGCCAACAATCAACTAGCTTTCCGAGGAATCTACAGCCGTCCCTCATTGTGTGGCGGTAATTCGGTACTACGGCGGTCCAAGGTAAGCTTTTTCTACATCCTTCATAATCCAGATATGTGACTTCGATATCGACGCTTCGAGCGGTGAGTCGTGCTGCGAGCAAATACTTCGTTGTCTGGGTAATCCTCCTAGCAGGGATCGCTCTCGTCAGGCCCGACCCGTTCGTCCCAGTTTTGAACTACGTGTCCCCGCTGCTCGGGATAATCATGCTCGGAATGGGGTTAACGCTCCAACCGGCGGACTTTCGCCGACTAATCGAGGAGCCGGTGGATATCGGTATCGGCGCTGTCACGCAGTGGCTGGTGATGCCTGCCGCTGCATACGGCCTGTATGTCCTTCTTGACCTTCCGGACGCTGTGGGTATCGGCCTCATTCTGGTTGGTGCCGCACCCGGTGGGACTGCATCGAACGTAATGACGTATCTCGGTCGGGGCGACGTGGCCCTATCCGTCGCGATCACGACGCTTACGACCCTTGCAGCACCGATCGTGATGCCGGCCTGGGTGGTGTTTACACTCGGTGAGCAGATCAACGTCACCTTTGCGGAGATGTTCCAGAGCATCATTCAGATCGTCATCATTCCGGTGTTGCTCGGGTTCACAATCCGGTATTTGCTGGACCGCTATTCGCCCAAAGCCGCAGAAATCGGAACTGACGTGTTCCCGGTTATCAGTGTCGCCGCTATCGTTGCGATTGTCGCTGGCGTCGTTGGCGCGAACGTGGACAACATTCTCACGGCTGGTCTGCTTGTGCTCGTGGCAGTCGTCGCGCACAACGCTATCGGACTCGGCTCGGGGTACGGTGTCGGTCGCGCCAAAGGAATGTCGAAAGACCGGGTTCGGACCTGTGCGTTCGAGGTGGGCCTGCAGAACAGCGGCTTAGCCGTCGCGCTGGCGACGACGCTGTTTGAGCCTGCGGCCGCACTCATTCCCGCGCTGTTCAGCGTGTGGCACAACATCACCGGGCCGGCGCTGGCAAGCTTCTTTAGCTGGCAGGACGACGGGCAGCAGTCCGTTGAGGCTGTGCCGAGCGACGACTGATACGCGGTTTCCTGCGGGACTCCAATCATTGCGTTTCCCAGCGACCAGCAGATTCGATTCGCTACCGACGATGTTCCGGACCATACTGGAGACGATGAGCCCGACGAACACGGCGAGGCCGGCGACAGCGATAGCCGTTGTCAATACCGATACTGACGCCGGCCAACGAAGCGAGAGTACGACTGGGAGAAGAAACACCACGGTGGTACCAGTCAATGTGAGTGCCACGATTGGGGGAAGTGCAGAGGTACCACCCAATAAGATGGAATAACTGTAGGACAGGCCACTGACACACTCGGTCCACGATGGCTGTTCGGGACGTATTTTCAGTTAGTTGGCTTACTTATACGGTGAGGGGAAGATACACTCTATCGGAGCAAGCGTTTTGTATGTGAGTGAAATTCGGTCAGAAACTGTATCTTCGATATATGTTCGGTCGGCCCCCATCGCTTTCGGTTGCGTTCCGCAGAGACAAGCGTCTCAGACTATTCGTCTAAAACTAACTACCTGTGAAGGTATGCGGATAATGCGTTATTGCCGATTGGGAACCCTAAACGAGTGCTGGCACTTCGGGCAGTGATAGATGGTCGTTCGCTTGCTGCTCGAAACGTCCCAGTCACCCCCGCTCACGCCGCTCTGAAAACTGCATCCCGGACAAAACAACACCGATTTCGAGGGAGTCCCAACAGTGTCTGTAGTCTCTTTACGCACCATATTCATTACTATCGTAACATGATTGCTGCGGGGCAATATATGCTGTCCTCCGGTTCTCAGTATCTGATATCGCATTCAACAATCAGGTATCTCGCGCTATCGGTAGCAAGGCAGCGTGTCCGATCGATCGGATCGGCAAGTGACGTTTCAACGGATGTCACGTATGGGTGACTGACGGTTCTATCGGTTCATCGCGTCCGGGCCGGTGAGCGAGCGAAGTATCACCGATGTAACTACCTGACACCGGTGTCCGCGAGCACTTTTGGACTAGCTACTCCTCCCTACTGATGCTGATACACCTAACGCGAAACACTATGTCTCAACAGAAATCAGATTACGCAGACGACGCGAATATTGACGAATCACTGGACGAACTGGCCTCGGAGGAGACCATCGAAGAGACCGTCGAGAACTTGGAGGCAAACGGGTTCAATGTCATCGTCGCTGACTCGGCTGACGATGCGCTCGCGGAGCTTCAGTCACTCATCCCTGCGGAGGCGTCTGTGATGAACGGCCACTCGACGACGCTCGAAGAGATCGGGTTCGTCGAGTACCTGAGTGACGGGGACCACGAGTGGGAGAGCCTCCCCGACGAGATCTGGAGTATCGACGACGACGCAAAGCGCCAGGCTGCCCGCCGAGAGTCGCAAACGGCCGACTACTTCCTCGGTGGCATCAACGGCATTTCACAGACCGGCGAGCTCGTCGCAGCGGACCGTTCGGGGAGCCGCATCGGTGCGTATCCGTTCGCTGCCAGTAACGTGGTCATCGTCAGTGGCGTGAACAAGATCGTGCCGACACTCGAGGACGCGCTCGACCGACTGGAGACGGTCGCGTACCCCCTCGAAAACGAGCGCGCGAAGGAGGCGTACGGCGTCGACTCCGCGATTGCCAAGCAGCTCATCCTCCGCCAGGAGCTCGAAGAGGATCGCACTACTGTTGTTCTCATCCGCGAGCACCTCGGTTACTAACGTCACCGGTTGCCCCTTGAGCGGACAGAACGCAAAGATTCCGAGCGCTCACCGCCGAACTTCTTGTTCCGTGTTCTGGTTGTGGGAGGAGCACAAACCAGGCTCAGCTTAGCAGTCTGACCGAACTAACGCCAATACCATCGCGTAAAATACAGTCCATACAATCGCATCATATCCCGTAAGATGGGACATCATAACCGGTTGTCAATATATCCGCGACCACAGCCGCGCGTTCGAGTGAGTGATTAGGTCCCTCCCTCGGCCGTCATGCCGCCGCCGGGCATCGACTGACAGTCCCCCTCGGGTTTCTGGATCGGGTCGACCGACCCCCACGAGTGAAAGTCCCATTGCATGGATTCGGCTTCGATACGCCGTGGATAGCCGGACTCCGCGAGGATGTAGTACGTAACCGGCTCTTGAGAGCCGGCCTGTGAGATTTCATACACCAGCACTTCTTCGCCATCGATGGTATCCCGGCCGACCGGTGTGATGTCCGGGTTTCGCTGTGGCTGATCGGAGAACCGGCCGGGATCAACCTCCCCACGGTCCATCCCTCTTTGCATCGACCCTCGAAGACACTGCCCCCCTGCGACGGTGTACGTGCTGTTCCCGATATGATACATCTCCATCTGTTGTCCCTGCTGGTCGAACGACCAGTACATATCCCCCTGGTAGAAACGGCCAGTCATCTCGATAGTCCGTCCCTCAGACTGCATTGTCGCGGTCATCGCATACGAGTCAGGAAACTGTGCGACCTGACCGAACCGATTCGACCTGCCATCGTCGCCATCGGCCGTAGATATGTCCGTATCGGTTGCTTCAGTTGTCCTCGGCGTTGTTTCGGCACCCCCGCCATCCGCTGTCTCATCCGACCCACTATTTTGATCGCTGCTACAACCGGCAAGCACGGCCATTCCCGAACACACGGCTCCGAGTAGGTGCCGTCTGGGTAGCTTTTGCATGGTAAGGGACTCCTCTCAATAGATGCATATTACCGGATATTTTATGAGTATTGTTATCATGTACTTCTCACACTGGTCACGAATGGGTTCGTGAGGTCTGCCTGGGCTGGTGGAGATGTTCGCTAGGAGATGGACCGTGGAGGGAAAGCGCGGCGGCTGAGTGTCAGGGGGGTGCTAAGTGTGGTCTGGATCGACTGGGCTAAACACAAACGTCCGAAAATAGTGGGCAGTGCAGGTGGACCGAAGTCGGCTGTGAGATGTTCGAAAATCTGATTACACCTTTTCGAGCACAGTGACGGGACCGTGCGATCCGAATCTGAGTGATATGCAATGCCGCATGACTATACCGTATAGCGATCCAGTATAGCTATAACTAGTGGCTGCTTAAGTAACCTGGCTCGATATCGTCAAAACGAGCGTGTGGCGAGGGATATTGTACCCGAATATTCATACACGTATTATATGTAGGTTCCAGCTATTTGCTAGATGGATGCCTGACAACAGCAATAGCGAGGAGACAGGTGGTGATGACGGCTTATTTGGGAAAACGAGTGATACGCTAAATGAAGTTCAGTACGACCCGGCCGGTGACCAAGGACTTGCAGCAGTCATTGTCCAAGCCATTGCCGACCAGACGGGAAAAGATACAGAAACGTATCGTGAGTCGCCGTTGCACGACTATATCGATATTGATGCGATTGAGACGCTACTTTTCGGTACACGGCCGAACCAGTCACTTGGGCCAGCGGTCCGGAACATCTCCTTTCAGTACCGCGACTTTCTGGTAACAGTTCGCGCTGATGGAGTGATCCAGGTGTCGGACACTGACAGCAACAGTGTGAGGAAGGACTAATCGCGGATGCTGTGACCAAGCACGTGAACCTCCGATTTGCGGACCAGACAGGGTCGAACCGATTGTTCCCTTTCACCCCTATCGTTCCCCGTATTGAGCGGTTGGGATCTGCCGTTGCTTGGACGTATGGAATTAGATGCACAGTCTCTGGGTGAAAATGACCCCCGTGATGAGTTATATCGCACCCTCAGCTGATGATTGACTGTGGTTATGATTTGAAAGTATGCCTGCCCAGATAGACATGTTTCTTAAGCACAATAACGTTATATTTGGATCTGGTATCTTCATATACCATGACGACGCCAAGATTCTCCCGTCGAGGGTTGCGATGTCCGAGTATACAATCTGACAGGAGGTGTGGGTATCATGATCGCTGAGACCTTCGTCGAGGGACTGCGGCTCGCTGGCGAGATGTTCTGGGAGACGTGGTGGGCGCTGGTGCTCGGATTTACCATTGCCGGCGCCGTCGAGACGTTCGTCAGCGAAGAGAAGATGTCGGCCGTTCTCGGCGGCAACGGCTGGAGAGAACTCGGGCTCGGGACGGTGTTCGGTGCTGCGTCCTCGTCGTGTTCGTTCGGAGCGGTCGCAACGACGAAGTCGCTGTTCAAGAAGGGTGCGTCGCCGGTGGCCAGCCTCGCGGCGTTCCAGTTCGCTTCGACGAATCTTGTCATCGAACTCGGCCTCGTCATGTGGATTCTACTCGGGTGGCAGTTCGTGTTGGCCGACTACGTGGCTGGCCTCATCCTCATCGGACTCCTCGCGGTGGCCTTCAAGTACATCGTTCCCGAGCAGTGGTTCGATACATCGCGCGAATACCTCCGCTCGTCGGAGGGCGTCCGCGATCCATCCTGTGGCATGGAGGTCGACCCCACGAACGATGATGTCCTCACGCTGGAGACTGACGGGGGGACCGAATACTTCTGCTCGGAGTCCTGCAAGCAGGCCTACCTTGAAGAACAACGTCAGGAGGGTGCCACCTGGCGTGACCGGTTGTTGACCCGCGACGGCTGGCGACTCGCTTCGAAGAACGCCCTCGGCGAGTGGGACATGCTCTGGACGGACATCGTCGCCGGCTTCCTCATCGCCGGGCTGATCGGTGCCTTTGTCCCCCGAGCGTGGTGGACGACGCTGTTCGGTATCGGGGCCGAAGGCACGTTCGTGTGGATACTCACCAGCGCAGTTATCGGCGTCATCATCGGTGTCGTCACGTTCGTCTGCTCTGTCGGGAACGTTCCGTTTGCGCTCATCCTCTGGAACAACGGGATCGCCTTCGGCGGCGTCATGAGCTTCATTTTTGCAGACCTGATCGTACCCACGATCGACGACGCCTACCGTCGGTACTACGGTCTTCGGATGGCCGCGGTGCTGTTCGTGTCGATTTTCATCACCGCCGTCATCTCGGGCGTCGTGATCCACTACCTATGGGGTGGACTCGGTCTCGTTCCGCCCCAGGGAGAAGCCGGAGGGACTGCTCCCGCCGGCTATACGACGTATCTCAACGCCCTCTTCACGCTACTGTTTCTCGGACAGGTTTACGTCGGCTACTGGACGGCACAAGGCGACGAGGGACCGGGCGACCACGAGATGCATGCCGGCTGACCGATAACCCTACCGAGGTTTCAAATGGCAGATTGGACGTGTAGTGTATAAGCTTGTGCGTATCGGGGCCAGGAGAACGTCTGGTGCGGTCGTTACCGCGAAAACGTGTGCTGACCTAGTCTTGACCAGCAGCTTTGACCGATTGCTCCGTAGCAGGTGCAGGCGGCTCGTGTGTTCCGAAGTCCGGGTGGGTCTCTTCCATCCAGATGTACACGACTGCCCCGGAGACGAACATCAGGAGTGCAGTCATATAGAACGCCGCTTCAGCGTTCACGAACTCCATTGAGAGTCCGATCAGGACGGCTCCGACGGCATAGCCGGAGTCACGCCACATCCGGTAGACACCCATCCCTGCAGACCGCCACGTCGGGTGGGCGGCGTCGCTCGGCACAGTCATCAGGTTCGGGTATAGCAACGCCATACCCAGGCCGGAGATCGCGGCCAGGACAGCCCACGCGAGATATCCCTCGACGAGTACCATTCCGAGGACGCCCGCTCCTGCGAGGAACATTCCCCAAACAACAGGCGGCCGGCGACCAATACGGTCAGCAAGTCCGCCAGTTACAATCTGGAGGAAGTACATCGCACTGTGGACGCCGACGACGACGCCGACTGCCGCGATACCGAGCCCCTGGTTTACCAGGTAGAGCGGGACGGCGATCCAGAACAGCGTGTCGACGAAGTTCTCGATGTGGCCGGCTTGCGCCGCCGCAAACAGCGTCCGGTCACCGTAGGTTGCCCGCTTTAGCACCTCGTTGAACGGGAGGTTCGCGTCGTGGTGCTCGTCGTCACCTTCGGCCTGGGCGTACTGGACGGTCTCCTTGATCAGGAAGATCGAGATGAGGAACGCCAGTATCACGACGACGGCGAGGAAGTAGAACGGCTCGGGTCGGAGGCTCCACTGCCCGGCGATGACGCCAGTGAGCCAGGCACCGACGGCGACGCCGGTGTAGCCGAACGACTCGTCGATACCGACCGCCAGGCCGCGCTGGTCGGGGCTCGCGAGGTCGATTTTCGCGTTGATCGCCATACTCCACGTCAACGCTTGGTTGATTCCCAGCAGGATGTTTCCGACGGTGATCCAGCCCCAACTGGGCGCGAAGATGAGAATGAGCGGCAGCGGGAGTGCCGTCGCCCACCCGGCGACGAGGACTGGCTTGCGGCCGTACTCCTCACCCCATTTGCCAGCGTAGAGATTGAGGATCGACTTCACGATCCCGAACGAGACGACGAACGATCCGATAACGAGGAACGACCCGACGCCGAGTACCTCTTCGCCCAGAACCGGGACGACAGTCCGCTCGGACCCGATAGTCAGTCCGGTAGCAAACACTAACAGGACGTGCAGCGAGAACTGCCCGAGGTGCTCGCGGATTCCCTGTCTGATTTCAGTTCCCGTACTCATGGATTCATTCAGCAGCGCAGTTGTTGGGACCAAGCTCTAGTTCAGCCAACTCGTCGGCAGGAACCGCTTCTTGGCCAACGTTCGTTCGCTTGACGCGCTCGAAATTCGGCGGGTGGTCCGGGACGTCCGACGCGAGTTCTTCGACGAACTCATCGCGGTCGCGGCTGAGATCCTCGTTCCCGTCTTTGACGTCCGCAAGGGTCGCGGTCACAGGCGGTTCGGGAGAGCCTGGGTCGTGAGCCGGCAGGATCAGCGCGTCGTCCGGCCTGTCCAGCAGCCGCTGGAGGCTCTCGTACAGCGTCGCGGCGTTCTGTTCAACGTCGGAGTCCTCGATTCCAGCTTCAACGCCGAGTTCAACGCGTCCCACACTCTCGTGGAAGAGCGTATCGCCCGTAATCAGCGCAGCGCCGTCAATATCGAATGAAACACTCCCTTCGCTGTGGCCCGGTGTGTGGATAACCTCGATATCGAGACTGCCGACCGCCATGGTCTGTTCATCCTCTATCGGCGTCGCGTCGATGGCGAGCGCATCCTTCGGGTGGAGGTAGTAGGGGACGCCATGCCGGTCAGCGAGTTCCGCCGCGCCGGAGACGTGGTCAGCGTGGGCGTGCGTATCGTAGACACCAACGAGGTCGGCCCCGTATTCATCGAGAATCGCCTCGTACTCGTCAAGATAGTGCGACGGGTCGAAGACTGCGGCTTCACCGTCCGAGATGAGGACGTGCGAGAGGCAGCCCTTCCCCGGCCGTGCAACTTGGATGAGGGTGCCATCGAGGTCGGCTGGCACTTCTGCGTGCCGGTGGACACGGCTCCAGCCGTTCATTCCGTCGGTGAGCGTCACTGCGTCGTAGTCCAACTCCTGGAGTACGCCCGTTGCGGTCTCAGAGACGATGCCTGCGGCACAAATCGTCACGATCTGATCGTCCTCTGGAAGCTCCGAGAGGGCTTCCTTGGCCTGTTCTGGGTCTTCAGTTAGTTCGTCGTAGACATCCACGTTGATACTGCCCGGGATATGCCACTCCGCAAAGTCCTCTTCGTGACGAATATCGAGAACGAGCGGCTCCTCGTCAGTATTTTGTAACTGTTCGCTGAGTTCTTCCGGCGATATCTCCTGCATAGGTATTCCTAAATAGCAGGGATATCCGCATATAGGCGCTGCCGGACATGACCGGCACTGTTAATCCCGACAAGCTCAAACTCGTTTATATGAGTCTGTACGAGGCCTCGATTCGGGTCAAACACGAGTGTCCATACCGGGAGATTTCGGAGCGCCACCCGGACTTGACCATCCGAGAGTGGCCGTTGAGTGACTGTCAAGTGTTGGAAATCACATCAGAGGAGACGCCGACCGAGGAGTTGCTTGACGACATTAATCAACTCGGCACCGTTCTGCACGAATCGAAAGACGACGACGGCTATCACGTCGTCACACAGTCCTGCCTCTGTTCACTGGAACAGTCGATCATCGACCGATTCGAGGAGCACAACTGTCTGTATCAGTCGCCAACCATCTACCGCCAGGGCTGGGAGCACTACACGGTGGTCGCGTTCGATAGTGAAGACATTCGAGAGTTGCTCGGTGATCTGCGAGGTGATAGAGAGATCGAACTGCTCTCGAAAACCTCGATTTCGGAGAAGCAGATCCCCCACAGTATGCTGGCTCCGGCGAATCAACTGTTCGAGAATATCACTGACCGGCAGTTAGCAGCACTCCAATTAGCACTGGAAAGTGGGTACTACGAGCAACCGCGGAAAACCTCGCTTCGAGACCTGGCCGATCAGACAGCCGTCGCTCGCTCGACGTACGAAGAACACCTCCGGAAGGCAGAGAACAAACTCCTCACGAACGCGGGACAGTTCTTACGCCTGGTCACCGCGACATCGACGGCCGACCCGCTGCAAGTCGAAAAGACACAAGAGCCAGAGCAGGCTGCCGATTGATTTTGAACAACAGGGCGAACACCACCAAATAACGCCCCGGTGTTAATACGAACTTCGTGTTTCGGACTATCGTTGAACTGATACCCACGAGGAAGTGTGTGTATTCTTCGACACATGCGCCTACTGACGACATAGAAGCGTATCAGATCCGGATTACGCTCGTTTGCATACTCGTACTACCTGGCGATTCACTGCCTTTATCATTAGTGCGCGCTCATATTTCAACTGCCTAATCAGACTCGACGGGAAGCTCACACAATGCCCGAAAGACCCAGCATCTTGGTCCCGCTACGTGTTCTCGAGGGGGAATCAATTCCGGAAGGTGTTCCCGAACTCCTAACGAACGCACATGTCGTCCTGCTTGGCTACCACGTCGTGCCGGATCAGACCGCGACTGATCAGGCGCGATCCCAGTTCGAAGACCAAGCCCTTCGCCGCCTCAACGACTTCACAGCGATACTCGAACACGCGGGGGCAACGGTCGAATCCCAGCTCGTGTTCACCCACGATGGGCAGACAACTATCGACCGAATGACGGACGAGCATGACTGCCTCGCGGCACTGATCCCAAACGCAACGAGGCCGGTGGAGAACGTCCTCATCGCGGTCCGCGGGATCGTCAGCATCGATCGGTTTGTCCGCCTGGCTTCGGGGCTGTTCGCGACGATCGGAGTCAACGTAACACTGTACCACGTCGCTGCAGAGAACGAAACTGACGAAGACGTCGAGACGCTGCTCGATGGGATTGCGACCCGGCTCTCCGACGAGGGAATCTCCCAAGACGCGATTGATATCCAGATTTCCCGTGGGGGCAGTCCACAGGAGATGATCGTTGATGCATCAGACAACTACGACGCGATCGTCATGGGGGAATCCGATCCATCAGTATCGACCTTCTTGTTCGGGATGACTGCGGACCAAGTCGCAAAGCAGTTCCTGGGCCCGGTATTCGTGATTCAGCACGAGGAACTGGACGATCTTGAGGCGACTGACAACGAGTGAGCGCTCCAGCAACCCGTTCGTGAAAGAGTGTGGGTCGGCCGAATACCGGCGCGATACCTTTCGCTGCTTCCACTGAGACGAGCAGTCCCATTTCCGAGACCCTCGGTGTCGCATGCTCGTGGTATCCCTTTCACGCCCGGTTCGAGGCTTCCGGGGGTTGTCAGATCCGGTTTCCGAGATACAGAATAATCCCACTGTCACCCACATGTCATTTACTGGCTGCAACAACAGTTTTAATCTCGCAGAGCCTGCCACAATCGACTAGTATAGTGTCCGAACTTTCACCGACTCTCAATCCAGTTTTTGTAGCATACGTTCTTCTGTTCGGGATTGCGGCACTCGCCTGTTTCGCAAGTCTCCCCCGAGCGCGTGGAATCACCAACGACGGCACCCGACGGGGGCTGGTCGCCCTGCTCGTCACAAGCGGGGGGTGGTCGGTAGCCCACCTCGGATTCCTGCTCGCACCGTCCGTCGAACTCAAACTCGTGTTCTACCACGCCGGTCTGCTCGTCGGGCTCAGCACCGTTGGACCGTGGCTGTATTTCTGCTCGGCGTACACTGGGCGCAATCTCCACAAATCCGCCTCGATCCGGCGGGCCGCGATCGCTGTCTTCCTTATCATCTCGCTCGTGAAGGTCACGAACCCGCTCCATCAGCGATACTTCCAACCCGAGGTGTTGGTCACCCCATTCCCGCATCTGTCTATCCTCTCACAGGAACTGCACTGGCTCGCCATGGGGCTCGCCTATGCGCTCGCCGTTATCGGCTATTTCATGCTCTTCGAGCTGTTCCGGCAGGTGGGCCACGACACTACACCCTTGCTGGGACTGATTGGGCTCACCGGACTGCCGATTGTCCTCGATTCGCTCGCTGTCGTCAGTCCGACGATAATCAATATCACGTACGAACCGCTGGGGGTGGCCGCCTTCGCCGTTGGCGTGCTCTTCGTGTTCATCGACGATTTCCAGACCGTCCAGCTGACCGGCCAGCAAGACGATCCAGTCCTCGTCTTGGACGACGAGTACCGGGTTCGCGATTTTAACACGAAGTCCAAAGAGCTGTTTCCGGAGCTTGAGGTGAACGAGGATATCGAGACAGTGGTCCCCGAAATTGCCGAGTATATCGACGGCGAGGAGAACACTATCTTCGAACTCGAAACGGCGGGGGGGTTCAAGTATTACCACCTCGGCATCCGACCGTTCACGACCAACCGGAGCCGTCTCGGAACATCGGTTGCGTTCACCGACGTGACCGAACGCGAGGAGTACCGCCGTGAATTGGAGCGGCAAAACGAACGACTGGAGCAGTTTGCGAGCATGGTCTCGCACGACCTGCGAAACCCGCTGAACGTCGCACAGGGGCGCGTTGACTACCTCCAGGGAGAGGACGACAACGAACACCTTGCCGCGACGGGCCGCGCCCTCGACCGGATGGAGGGCCTCATCGAAGACGTGCTCGCGCTTGCCCGGCAAGGCCAACCGATAGCCGAGCGTGAACGCGTCACCCTCTCTGCCGTTGCGGAAGACGCCTGGGCCGTCGTTGAATCGGACACAGCGACCCTCACCATCGACAGCGATGGGACGTTTATGGCCGATACCACACGGCTCCAGCAACTCCTGGAGAATCTATTCAGGAACGCTATCGAACACGGTGGCACTGATGTGGAGATCAGTGTCGGGACAATCAACGATGGGAGTGGGTTCTTTATCGCTGACAACGGGGCCGGTATCCCGGTCCAAGACCGCAAGAAAGTTCTCGAATCGGGCTACTCGACAGCAAGCGAGGGGACGGGGCTGGGGCTGTCGATCGTGAGCGAAATCGTCGCAGCCCACGACTGGCAGATCGATGTGACCAGTAGCGAAACTGGCGGCGCTCGCTTCGAAATTGCCGGCGTCCAGAACGAGAGGTGAATCGTCGGTCCACTCCGGCGGTGCATACGCCTGGTTTCTGTACGACATCGCTCAACCGGTCCATGCTGCGGAATGTCCGTATCGACGATCTGCCCGTACTGATTCGTCTGAACGCGTATTCGCTAGCCGTCCAGGTGGCTATGGCCTGATAGCGCTTGTACGCCCGGCTCAGCGTTTCCAGAAGCTGGCAGACAGAGTCACCGATGAGAAGGGGTAGTCAGCAGACAGAGCCATCCGCCAGCTAAAGTAGAATGTACTGCCATTATGGACATCCTACCGGAAATCCGCCACATGAACGGTTTGGAGCTAGCGCTTCGCCTGAGTGCTGGCCTCTTGCTCATCCTCGGGAACGGGTTCTTCGTTGCAATCGAGTTCGCACTGACCCGTGTCCGACAGTATCCACAATCCGAGTTCGATGTCCCGGGCCTCCGGCGGGCGTGGGAGATGACACACGATCTCGAAATCTATCTCACGAGCTGTCAGGTCGGCATCTCCGCAACCAGTATCGCTGTCGGCATCGTCGCAGAGCCGGCGGTAGCCGCCTTGATCGATCCGGTGTTCGAGGGGACACTGCTCACGTCGATCGGGGCAGGCGGCATCGTCGCGTTCGTTATCATCAATCTGCTCCATCTGACCCACGGCGAGCAGACGCCCACGTATCTCGGAGTCGAGCGGACAAAATTCGTCGCTCGGTACGGTGCGACTCCGCTCTACTGGTTTGCCAAACTACTCTACCCAGTCATCCTGCTCGGAGACGGTGTCGCCAAATGGACGCTCCGACTGTTCGGCGTCGAAATGACCGGTGCCTGGCTCGAAACTGAAACCGACCGTGTCGAATCGCGTGCGGACCTCCGCCACCGACTCGGATCGCTGCTTGATAGGGGGGATCTCTCCGAAGAGCGCAAAGAAGAGATCATCAACGCCTTCACCGTCGGTGAACAGCCCGTCAGCGAGATCATGACCAATCACGAGGATATTATATTCCTCTCGACAGCCGCCTCGGTGCAGGAAAACCTCGATCGGATCGGAACGAGTCCGCACACACGATTTCCTCTGATTGGTGGCGACTCCGACGATTACAGAGGTATCGTCTACGTGCCCGCAGTTGTCGACCAGATCGACGAACTTCAACAGGGTGAAATTACGTTCGAGGATGTCGCTGCCCCACCGATGACGCTTCGGGCGGACACCCTCATAAGCGATGCCGTCGATCAGTTTCAGAACGAGCATCAGGAACTCGCACTCGTGTCTGCTGAGGGCGAAGAGAATGTTATTGGACTGGTCACTGCGACGGATACCCTCGAAGCGGTGATGGGTGAAATCGAAGATCCGCTCGATATTAAGCTCCGGGAGTGAACCAACGGTCTCTAACGAAACGAACGGACTGAGCTATTTTCCAGATACACTCGTTGGACGCAAACACTACGATGATCGCGGTGACACGGCACTCGGAATTACAACTGAGTGACGGCTTCTTATAGCCTATTACACGTGGGCTTCTATGGACAAGACAGATGTACGAAACGATCCTCGTTCCGACAGACGGTAGCAAGGGGGCCAGCACGGCTGCCGAACACGCCATCAACATAGCTGGTACGTATGATGCAACTCTCCACGCTCTCTATGTGGTCGATGTCCGGATGAGTCCGATCAGTACGGATATGGATCGTGACGAGGTTATCGAACTGCTCGAACAATCAGGCGAGAAGCCGACAACTCCGGTACTGGCGCGAGCCAAGGAAACGGATATTCCTACGGTCGAAGCGATACGGCTCGGCGTTCCGCACGAGATCATTCGTGAATACATCGACGAGAACGATATCGATCTCGTAGTGATGGGAACGCACGGCCGGACTGGGCTAGAGCGCACGCTCCTGGGCAGTACGACGGAACGGACCGTCCGCACCGTCGATGTCCCAGTTTTGACGACCCAGCTTGACCCGAGCGACGACTCGAAATGATAGGTATCGGGACGGAACCGAGTAGCGTGTCAAGGGAACTGATCCGACGGCCACCCGCTACGCCTTCCCTCAGAAAAATCGGACGAGCCGGTTTCGGTTTCGATATCCGAGCACGGAAACCACTACGAGAATGACGGCGAGCCCCGCAGCGGCTGGGACGTTATCGGTGCCGAGCAGATTACCGACGACGTTGACGAGGAAGAACGCCGGCGCCCGTCCCACTACGGCGAGTACGATGAGTTGCCACAGTGGAATATCGGTGAGGCCGCCGGCAAAACAGATCACGTCATCTGGCAGGCCCGGAACTAGAAAAAAGAAAAACAACGCGGAGCGGCCGTAATCGTCGCTGACAGCATCGAACCGACCGAGTGCCTCTTCGTGGACGATATTTTCCACGTAGGCACGCCCGTATCGCCGGGATATCCAGAATGCGATGGTACTGCCGATAGTGATGCCGATCATGTTGTAGAGAGTTCCCCACCACGCGCCGAAGAGATAGCCGGCAACGACGGCAAGGACCTGCCCTGGAATCGGTGCAGCGACGACTTGGACAGTTTGGAGAAGAATGAGGACAACGGGCGCCCAGATGCCGTATCCTCGAATGAGTTCGCGTAGGGCTTGCGTATCCGTCAGGAAAGCCGCGTGACGCCGAATGAGGACAGTCGCGACGACAAACGCGAGGACGAGAGTGAATAGATGTACGATGAAGCGCCGCCTGCTCCGGGATGACGCGAAGATCCGGGCGTTTTGGAACCAGGTTTGCAATCGGTTGAGAACAGTATCCATAGGTTCCGAGAGCTGATGTTTGATAGATATCAGAGGTTCGATATTTGAGTGTGACGGTCAAGCGCTGTATCGAGCGTGATATCTTTCTTCTCAACTTCGCAGCGAACCTGTACGATCAGACTGTCTCCGTCGATCAGTCGCGCAAGGATGTGGGTCCCTGAGACTGCGACAGCGGGCATTGTATCCCGGATCGTACCCGTCTGGCTCAAAAATTCTGAGATCATATAGTCGAATACAATAAGTAGTGAAGATGACCAGAGATATATTTTGTCTGCCCTGAATGTGACGAACAGTCCGAGATAACCACCTTGCGGAAGGCTGTATTCATCGAAATAGTTGTACATCAGTCGGTCATGAGTGACCGAAGAAGTAATTGCGAAAAGCTCGTTCGCTGACAGACAGTCGTCACTCACGATGATTTTGCGTTCCATCTTAATCACCGTTTTCACCGTCTTCTCGCATTGTAGGAATAGCGTGCGTATTACTTGTCTTCTGATCCGCTAGTCGTCATATGACACTTGTCGTGCCGTTCGACGGATCCGAATTGGCTGAGGCGGCGCTCGTTCGCGCGACGGAGTTCGGCACCGTATTCGAAGAGGACGTGTTGGCTGTCAGTGTCATCCGGAAAGGGAATGCCAAGTACGCTCGGGAACACGGCTGGATCGGACCCAACGAAGAGTTCGATATGGAGACAGTTGTCACCACACTGCACGAACAAGTGACGGATCTGTGTCCGAGTTCGGATTTCCGACATAAAGTCGTGGATCGATACGCGCCATCCGGGTCTGTATCGAAAGCCATCCGTAAGATGGCCGAGAGAGAAGACGCCTCGATGGTGTTCATCGGAAGCGAGAACGCCGGACACCTCGTCACGAGCATCAGTAGCGTTGGAGGATCGATTGCCTCGGACGACGCCTACGATGTCGTTATCGTTCGACACCGGAGCCCCGCAAAGATCGCCAAACTCAGGAACACGTCCCCGCACAGGCAGCCGAAATCCGATTTCTATCTCCCGGAATAAATGCCGGTTATTAGTTGACATGTCAAGAACAGTCGCACGTACCTGTGTGGTGCAAAGAGGTAGATAGTTATACGAGGCCACACAATCTCTCCTTCACTTATATATGCCGTTTGATCAAAAACAGGGAATGCACTGCCAATTAACGCTACTCCGTCAGTATTTACTCTGATAGAATGAACGGATTAGTCCGCCGGTATCTGGTCGTTTTCTTTCGATTTCTACCCTTTGCGTTAGCGTTTCTCCGTGACCGCCGGCGGTTCATCCTGTTCGGATCACGAAGGCAAGTCCCTGCGGAGAAACATCGACAACGAGCCGAACAGATCCGGGATACAATGCTCGAACTCGGTCCGGCATTCATCAAAGTCGGGCAGGCCCTCTCGACACGCCCTGACATCGTCCCACCGGTCTATGCCGACGTTTTCGGAACCCTCCAAGACGAAGTTCCCGAAGATGCAGGAGGAGATCCAAAACACATCATCGACGAAGAACTTGGCGACGAACTCGATCAGTCGACACTCGAACCGATCGCAGGGGGATCGCTCGCGTACGTCTATACTGCTGACTATCGGAACGAGCGAATCGCACTGAAGGTTCGACGCCCTGGATTGAAACCCGTGATCAGGCGTGACCTTCGGGTCGTCCGGGGACTGATTCCGCTGATTACCCTTTTCGCTAGCGAACGTCAGCAGTATTCGATCGAAAACGCCGCCGACGACTTTGCGGACATAATCTTGGATGAGTTGGATTTCGACCGGGAAGGGACGATCATGGCTGACATCAGGGAGAACTTCGCCGACGATGACCGAGTCGTCATCCCTGACACCTATGAAGACCTGTGCTCGGAGCGTGTGCTAGCTATGGAGTATCTGACCGGTCGGAAAATAACCGACGACAGTGCCTTCGACGGTATCGATGTGACGCAACACGAGATGGCGACACGGATCATCAATGTGTACCTGGAGATGGGTCTCGTCGACGGGGTGTTCCACGCTGATCCCCATCCGGGCAACCTCGCCGTCACAGACGATGGCCGTCTGTTGCTCTTCGATTTCGGCATGAGCGAACGCCTGCCACCGACGGTCCAGGAAGACATTATCGCGCTCTATCGGGCGCTCGTCCGTCGTGACGTGGACGATCTGGTAGACTCGCTCATCGCGCTCGATGTCCTCGAGCCCCACGTCAACCGCGCCGAGGTCGGTCGGGTCCTCGAACTCGTCATCGAGAACCTCGAGGGCCGGTCGGAGATCACCTGGCGGATGATCATTACGGAGTTAACGACGATGCTCCGTGATTTCCCGTTTCGCATTCCGCCGGACGTGATGCTACTCATCCGGGTCGGAACCGTCGGCGAAGGTGTCTGTCGACAGCTCGATCCGGAGTTTGACTTCCTCGCCGCTGTGCGTTCATTCCTCGTCGAACAGGGGCTCATCGAGAGCGAACTCGACGCAATCATCGAGGAAACGTGGGCGGATGTACGCCGGTCACTTCCCGCATTGGCACGGGTTCCGTCCCGAGTCGACCGAACGTTGTATCGGCTCGAACGGGGCGAACTGGTCGTCCGTACAGAACCCGTTGATGGACACAGAACGGGGGAGCAGAATCTCGGTTACGCGGTGGTCGCCGGGGCGCTCATCGTGGCAGCAGCGATCCTGACGTTCCACGACCGCCCGTACGAGATCCCCGTACTCGCCATCGCCGCCGGCTTTCTCCTCGTCTACCTCGTCGGCATCGAGTCTTGACTCCCTGACTCAGCGGTTCCCCGGAAGAACAGACAGTAATCCGACCGAGGTTCGGAATGCGAATGGCGGCACAGCCGTGGCCTGATCATCCGAAATGGCTCGCGCAGTTCTTCGGACACCCTGGATCCAAACCTCAGCACGGACCCGGAGCAACTACAGCGGACGACTGATACCGACTCTCACACCCGAAGTTTGACAACTTGGAGGAGTGAAACCCCAGAGAATGGTCGAGATCATCGACTCGCTCTTCCTTCGTCTCCTCGTTGCGTTCGGTATTGGCGCTCTCATCGGACTGGAACGGGAACAGGCGAAATCTGGGGGAACCTTCGCGGGCAGCCGGACTTTTCCGCTGTTTGCCCTCCTCGGCGCAACCGCACAGGCGTTCTTTCCTGCCCTCTTACCTGTCACGGTTCTCGCCATTGCAGTCCCCCTAACCGTCGCGTATGTTGGGAAAGTGCTGACCGAGGGGGATATCGGACTGACGACGGTGACTGCTGCATTGCTCACTGTCCTCCTCGGTGCGTTGGCAGTGTCTTCCGAACGCGGGACGCTCTTCGCGATAATTCTCGGCGGGCTCGTCACTGTCCTCCTGTCGGCGAAGCCGACGATCCACAGTTTGGTCGACCGGATCGACGAGCGGGAACGCCGTGCCTCCCTCAAATTCATCCTCGTCGTGTTGGTCGTGCTGCCGATCCTGCCGGATCGTGAACTCGATGTCCTGTACGGTCTCAATCCACGGTTCATCTGGCTGATGGTCGGCTTTGTCACCGGGTTGAGCTTCGTTGCCTACATCTTGAGTCGAGTTGTCGGGGCCAAACGGGGGATCGCCCTCACAGGAATCCTCGGGGGGTTCGTCTCTTCAACCGCGACGACAGTTTCGATGGCCGAGCGAATCAGTGAAACTCCCGATCTCTACAAGATCGGGTCTTTCTCGATTGTCGTCGCGTCGATTGTCATGTTTCCGCGCGCGCTGGTCGAGGTTGCCGTCGTCAACCCGGCCTTGCTCTCTCGGGTCCTCGTTCCGCTTGGGGTGATGACTGGTGTCGGCGTGCTTATCGCCGGCATCGTCTACTGGCAATCGACCACGGAGTCCGCGGTCGAGACCGAGCTCAAGAACCCGTTTCGTCTCCGACCGGCACTGTTTTTCGGCGCTGTCTTCGCAGTCGTGCTCCTGGTGTCCCAGTCCGCGAATACCTGGTTCGGCGATTCGGGAATCTATGCGACTGCGTTCCTCTCGGGGCTCGCTGACGTCGACGCCATCACGCTTACGCTGAGCGCGCTCGAAGCGGACGGTGAAATCTCGCCCGCAGTAGCGACTACCGGGATCGTTATCGGCGCTATCGCGAATACGCTCACGAAGGCCGGACTCGCGTGGCTACTGGGGACGGTCGAACTGGGCCGGCGAGTAACGGTCGCTCTCGGGGTCGTCGCCGCCGCCGGACTTGCTGTCGTCGTCCTCTAACCCGCTGCGGCATCGAAACAACATCGCTCCCGACAAAACGCGTCCGAAAGCCGCGGAAGGATTGCCTGCGAACGTGGTGCCGAGAAGCCCGCAGAATAGCCTGTGACGAAGTGATGGGCTGGCAGACGGTCAGATTACCGGTCCGGTTCGATTCGCGACAGCCGCATCGCGTTTCCGGTGACGCCGAGGCTCATCCCCATGTCGCCAACCACGACCGCGAGCGCGACGCTCACCAGCCCCAGTGGGACGCCCAGCGCGAGCAGGAACTTCACGCCGAGGCTCACCCAGATGTTCTGCCGGATCACGCCGTTGGCGGTGTGCGACAGCTCATACAGGTAGGGGAGCTTCCCGACGTCGTCGCCCATCAGTGCGATGTCCGCCGTTTCCAGCGCGGTGTCGGTGCCGGCAGCGCCCATCGCGATGCCGACCTCCGCAGTAGCGAGTGCGGGCGCGTCGTTGATCCCGTCGCCGACCATCGCCACCTCACCGTACTCCGACTGCAACTCCACGACGGCGTCAACTTTCTCGTCCGGCAGGAGTTCGGCGCGGTACTCGTCGACGCCGACCGCTTCGGCGATAGCGCGGGCGGTGCCCTCGTTGTCACCGGTCAGCATCACGACGCGCTCGACACCGAGCTCCTGTAAGCGCTGGACAGCCCGTTTCGAGGCGGGACGTACCTCGTCGGCGATGGCGATAGCACCCAGCAGCTTCGAACCCGTCCCGATGATAACGACCGTCTTGCCCTCCCGCTCCAGTGCGGCGAGCGCGTCCTCTGCGAACGCCCCGTCGTTGGACGCAGCCGTCTCTTCTGCCACGACGCCACCGTCAGACCGATGGTCTGAGGAGCCCCCGGTCGCTCCGTTCCCGGGGACACCGTCTGTCTCGCGGCGAGCACGCGGGAGGTCGAAACCCAACTCCTCGAAGAGTGCGGGCTTGCCCGCGTAATACGTCTCGCCATCAATCTTCCCTCGGATGCCCTTCCCGGTGAGGCTCTCGAAGCCGGTCAGGTCGGGCAGGTCGTTCACACCTTCCTCGGTGGCGTGGGTGAGAATCGCCGTGGCGATCGGATGCTCGCTGCGGCGCTCCAGTCCGGCGGCGTGACTGAGGAGCGTCGCCGCGTCGGTGTCGCCAGCAGGGACGACGTCAGTGACGGCGAGTTCGCCCTTCGTGAGCGTGCCCGTCTTGTCGACGGCGACGGCGTCAACCTCGCCCATCGCTTCGAGATAGTTGCCGCCCTTGATGAGGACGCCGTTCTTCGCGGCGCTGGTGATACCCGAGACAACCGAGACGGGCGTCGAGATGACGAACGCGCAGGGGCAGGCAATCACCAGCAGCGTGAGCCCGCGGATGAACCACGTCTGCCAGTCACCGGCGAACGTGACGCCGTACCCGGCCGCGTCCACCGTCACGGGGTCAGCGATGACCAGTGGCGGGATAGCGGCGGTCAGGATCGCCAGCACGACGACGACCGGCGTGTAGTAGCCCGAGAACCGGTCGACAAACTGCTCGGTGTCGGTCTTTTTCGCCTGTGCGCCCTGCACCATCTCGATGATGCGCGAGAGCGTCGAGTCGCCCGCCGTCGACGTGACCGCCACTTCGAGGTACCCCTCCTCGTTGATGGCGCCGGCGTACACTTCGTCGCCGGCGGTCTTGTCGACTGGGACACTTTCGCCGGTGATCGGTGACTGGTCGACCGCGCTCTCGCCGTCGATGACAGTCCCGTCGAGCGGGATCTTGTCGCCGGGGCGGACGACTACGGTCTCGCCCACCTCCACCTCGTCGGCGGGCACCGTCACTTCCTCGCCGTCGCGCATGACGGTGGCCTCGTCGGGCGACAGCTCCATCAGCTCGCGCAGGGAGTCCCGTGCCCTGTCCATCGCATAGTCTTCGAGCATCTCGGCGATGCTGAACAGGACGGCCAACGTCGCGGCTTCGACGAAGTAGCCGATGCCGGTCGCGGCGATGATGGCCGTTCCCATCAGCAGGTCGATATCCAGACTCCGATTCTTCGCGGAGTAGTAGCCACTGCGGATGACAGGGACACCGCTGGCGGCGATGGCCCCCAGGAACAGCAGGTCTGCGACGTGTAGCGGAGAGCCGAGGACGCTTGCCACCGCGACGTTCTGTGCCGTCAGGAGAAACTCGAAGAGGAGGCCGAACGTGACCAACGCCGCGCCGATCCACGTCTTCTTCGCGCGGGGACTCGTCCACACCTCTGAGGGCGGCGCGATGTCGACGCTGTCACCCGACTCCGCTCGTTCATCGGCGTCGGAGTCCGGGCCTCCAACGACCTCGTAGCCAGCGGCCTCGACCGCCTTGACCACGTCGGCATCGCTGGTGCGATCAGGATCGTACGTGACACTGACTGTACCGGTGGTCGGTTGGAGCGTGGTGTCGACAACGCCGTCGATGCGCTGGAGGCTCTTATCGACCTTCTGGGCGCAGGAGGGACAATCCATCTCGGGGACAGCAAGGCGGGCAGTCAGCTCCCGTCGCTGCCCACTCCCACTCGCCTGCCCTGCCGAATCCGAATTCTCTGTCATTACTTCACGATAGGGGCGTTAGTTCGATAAGCCTTTGTTGGAATATTCCAAAACAAGTCGTCAGCGTGATACCGGCGACTCCCCGGTCACTCGCCTGCCCGCGACGTGTCGTTTCACCAACTGTTCCTCTGCCCGCCGCAGCCGGTAGGTGAGCGTCGACCGCGGGACGTCGAGATGCTCGGCCAACTCGCCGACATCGACCTCTCGGGGCGACTCGTAGTAGCCGTGTCCGACGGCGGCCCGGAGTGCAGCCTCCTGCTCCGGGGACAGGTCACCCGGAGTCCCGTCAGCTTCTCTCATCGACGCCGTCGTGTCTCTGGTGCGGAGCATCTCCATCTGAGCACAGGCTCCGACGGCCGCCGTGAGCTCGTCGAAGAACGCAGCCACGTCGCCCTCGCCGGAATGAATGAGCCGCCACGTGTAGTGATGCCCTTCGTGACGCGTCTCGAACAGCACTCCCTCGCCGAGGTGATCGCGGGCGATGTGGGGCACCGAGTCGCAGGCGGGGGTGCGCTCCCAGTCGGAGTAGAGGACACGCGTGTCGCCGGCTCGGTTGAGGACGCGAGTGGTCTGGGTAGCACCGCAGTCCTCGGTGGCGAGACAGTCGGCGTAGTAGTCACTGTTGAGAAAGGCGTCCTCGATGGCGTCGAGCGCATCGGGGGTCCCGGTAGCATGGTCGACCCGCCAGAGACGGTCAGCAGTAGCGTGCAGCGAGAGCGAGCGGACGCGGGCCTCGGGGTGCTCGGCCAGGGCGTCTGCTACCCTGTTGCAGCCCGACTCGTATTCGAGGGCGAAGACGAGTTCGCGCATACCTACTGTAAGAGGTGGCCTGATAAAACACGTCGGTTGGAAACAGCCGGAGGGACGCCCTCAGTACGGACAGTTACACGGAATAAGTACCTTCAAAACTGATGTGGCAACAGATGGCGCAGCTCGCCGAAACGGAGGCTGCCGGTAAGATAGGCGGAGATACTAACCCCCCGAAATGGAAAGCAGCGTTGTAACCCGGCGGGTCTTTCCAAGCCTTCGCTGGCAGACTCGAATGAACCATAGACGGTATCCTCCGGCGCTGAGAGTTCTTTCCGGATGCTTGAAGGTCCAACTAAGCGGCGATAGCAAGCTCTCGATAGCACTGGCGAGTACGATTCGGAAGATGGCCGAATGACATATCCGTGGCATGAAAACGTCTCACACAGGGATTCCACGGTTCACCTCGGAGGTGAATCCAGCAAAATTTAGTAAATTGTTCCCCATTACGCCTCTATGGCTGAAACGACACTTGCCACGATAGACGAATTGTTGGAAGGTGCTTTCGACGATGTGGACGATCCGGAAGTACGATACAAGCTCAGAAGTGCTCGACAACTGCTCCAAGTGGTTCAACAGCGTCAGGATATCATCGATGAAGCCATTGATACTGCCGTCGAAGATGAAGAGATATTGAGTAATCTCCGTGACCTCGGCTATACTGAGTAGTACGACATCAGTCCACCGCGGTCGTGTTTAGTTGGGGTCTGTCTGAAATCGGCGCTCTGTGGTTGAAGTGCAATTCAAGGGTGTTTTGCGCCGTCTACAAGACAGGCGGCAGTTCCGACAGCGTGTTTCTGGCACAGTTCGCTGAGGAATATCCGATAAAAAGCGGTTGTCGTGGTAGAAAACAGCCGCAGATAAAGAATTTCGTTCGTCTGTAGGTTCGTCGCGGCGTACAGCCAGAATTACTGGTCATTGATTCGATCACCGTTTCGTTGACCGCGACTTGATTCGGAACTTCGCCGCTGGGAGGCCGAAGGTCGGCCTTCTACACCCAATCGTGGCAGCCATTTGGGACTAGAGTATACCAAAATTATCAATAATAGCAATAGTATGTGCAAGTGATATAAGGGCCGAAGAACCCAAAATATTGTGCTTCATCGCCCGTTCGGGGGTCAGCTTGCGGTCCCCCAAATCTATCCGGCTCTGTTACCGCTGCGGCGAGCGATCTCAGGCATGAATCGTCAAGAGGTTCTCCCCATCACTGTTCACGCTTAAGTAAATACCGTCATGACAGGTGAACCAAGCGGTAAGTGGATAAAATCGGTGGTCAGAGCGGCCACGGTTTCGAGATAGCTAACTGGATGCGACAGAGGCGCAAAACAAGTCCTGCTGCTGTATCGGCTGAGTACCTATATTAGTAGACTATATAAAATATATCAAATTCAGGAAAGTCTGTCAACAGTACTGGGATTTGATAAAATAGGTCACCTACTGCGCGACTGGGTAAGCATAATGATGTGTGTATTGTTAAACACATACGCACACCTGTTTGTTATAAAGACGCGCCGTGTCTCGAACCACTCGACTCGAACATGGCTATCTACATCCACACTTTTCGTACTACCATCGCCAGCGATTGGTCGGTGTCACAGATAGTTAACAGACTATTCGTATACAAATGGCTGAAATAAGTGCGGAGTACTACAATGAATTGTGGGGGATCGAATCAATTATACACTAAATATCGGTGAAGGGGCGAACTTTTAATATAGTGGGGTACAGTAACACACTACATGAGGAAACGGTTGCAAAAGGCATTAGATTCGATACCTGTCCCGCGAGATGACCAAAACACAGGTCTCGACGCTTGTACTGAATGTGGTGGGCCATCATTACCGGGTGCTGGCCGCTGCACTGACTGTTTAGAAACCTAAGATTCATCTGACCTCACAGGGAATGAACCTCGGTTATCTCTCTCAATTACTTGTCTCTCTACTAGTCGGCATGGTACTGTCGACCGCACGGAAGAAGAGTGAGTCTGAGTCAGTTGGTATGTCCCGGATCTCTGTAATTCGGTCCAATTGATTACTTCTCGACCCACTAAGTATCACAAATGATACGCACCGAGATGTTCTCTCGGAAAACACGGGGATCCAGACACAACCTGCTGTGGACCACAGTGTCACTCAACAGTCCGGCCATGGGTAGGAACCTGCAATCACCGACATAAACATTTCAAGCCTTTTAAAACCCTTAACTAACCGATCCCCGAATCAACGAGACGGAGCAACCGCTGGCCACAATACTCACGACAATTCTAATTTTACTGTTTCCCCTGCGGCACGTACTTATACCAGGAAAGTGAAACTATGTTTGATAATGGGGACCGTAGTAGCTTTCGAATCGCAAGACGGCGTCGTGATAGCCGGCGATTCCCGGGTAGTAACTGAAAAAACCGTCACGAGCAAGCGCATCGAACGAGTGTTCGACTTCGATGGGATCGGTGCGGGCGCAGTCGGAAACACGGGCGATATTCAGGAGTTTTGCCGACAGTTGGAGAACGAACTTCGGCGTTTGCGTATCGAGCAAGGAGAAGACGTGGAGATCGACAAGTTGGCACGGATCGCCGCACGCTGTGCCAAGAGCGCGAACGTCGCCGCTGTCGTCGCGACCCATGACTCCGATGGATCCGCTCGTCTCCGCCAGGTGGGAGCTGATGGAGAAGTCCTCGATACCACACCGATAGCGATAGGAACGGGAGTGGAGATCGCTTTCGGTCGTCTCGAAACTGTCTCATCGGACGTGAAACTCGACGAAGCGAAATCGATCGCGTCAGATACGCTCGAAACTGTCGGGGAACGGGATGGCGACGGCGACGGAGAGATTGTCGTGTGGTCGCTTCAGAATTCCGCTGGCGACGAGAACGAGTCGGTGTGAGAGGGGCACTCAACTATTAAAGAACTGTCACGGTGAGGATCTATCTCACGGCATTGTTCTGAATCTCGCATAGAGATAGCTCCGGAAATGAGAACTGGCTGAACAGAGTGACTGGTGATCCGATGTGTGATACCGCCGCTGCCCCTAACAGGAGGGTCAGCGTCCTCCGGGTGGGACGAAGGGGCCGACTGAGACGGCCCGATAAGCGACCGTCGCCGCTCGGAGGATGTATGCGCTGAACAGCGCGATCGGGGAAACGACGACGCCCACCGCCACCGGGACGAGGATCACAAGCGTAGATGCAGGGATCATGACGGTCTCGGTCCGGTAGACCAGCGCCATAGAGATCGAGACAAATAGCGCAGTCAATCCAGTGTAAATTAGGTGTCGGGACAAGATAGCAAGGTCCTGCTGGAGGGCGAGCGTTTTGTAGAACTGTCGGACGACCGCGACAGATTCGAGGAGTTCATCTAACGCCTCCATCTCCGCTCGTGTGGTCGCCGAAAGAGACTCACCGTACTCATTGCGCAAGTGCCGTACTGCGGCGATGTTCATGGCGTACTCCGAGCCCACTATGATGCCGAGAATGTCTGTGATCGGTGTCCCGTCCTCGACCTGTGTGTTGATGCTGCGCCCGTACTCGGCGACGTCGGTCAGCGCATCGGCAATCTCTGCTGGCGAATCTGTGGCGGACTGTTCCATCCCCGACAGCGCTGCTGTGGCGCGTTCGCTCAATGTCGTCGAGAGCAGCGAGAGAAACGCTGCAGGGTCATTTGGGCTCGACGGCTGGTCGGCTAACCGCTCGACGCGCTCACGAAGGTCTCTCGAACCGTCCAGCCGATCGCTTAACTTCCCAGGCGATCCGAACACTCGCGAGAGGACAAGTTGGTTGATCGAGACTGCGATGGTGACGAGCGTTACGACCCCGGAGATAATCCCGCTTGCGAAGACGCTCGCAACTGAACTGTCCGCCCCGACGGCAACCATCCCGGTCCAGACGAGGCTGCCCAGAGCGACGACGAACATAGCGACGATACCGATTGCGACAGTGAACCGGTTGCCCTCGAGGAACAACCATTCTTTGAGGCGGTTGTGAAAGCTGTCTTGTCTTCCCGCAGAACTCTTCGTCTGAAGGCCGGAAACCATACGGTTCGTGATACACTGGTCCTATTTAAGTAACTGCAGCGTATGTCATCAGCCACGTTCGAACCACCATCATCGAGATGACCGACTGACACGCCGTAGACTATCAATTGGCTGGTAGTCACGGCCAGCGACATCGGGGCAGTATCCCTGTGGGCCGATAAACGCTGTAACGCCGATTCTCGCCACTGGTCCGACAGGTGGTTTCACAGCAGCTAACATCGGCCGGTCCACGCTGTCGACAGCGTAATCCCTCGTTGACTGCGCCATCCACCCGTTTCATAACTATTCCGGGTACTCCAGTCTTACTCGGAGTATATCGCAGTTATTTGTGTCCATCAATCACGTTGCCAGTCAGTTTCCCGCTGAACGATAGGAGCCTGCTGCTTCATAATCGGCGAGACGCGTCAGACCCGAACACTGTCCCAGCATTATGCGGCCGGTCCTGTCGACAGTCGGTGAAAAAATCACCCTCGAAATGGCGTTCGATATCGACCTGACGACTGATTCGCGTTTCATATCGGCCACGTTCTCTACAGGACCACACTGGATGCGTGGGTCGGGACCCGAACAACGGCGTAGCGACGCCGAGCAGCCATCCCGATTGGCCCCGGTTGCACCGCGTCCAAGCTGGTTCAAACACTGCCGCTACTGTCCCGCACAGTGGCCGATTCCTTGTCCCAACCCATACTGTCGGTTCCGTTGAGGCCGGTCGGATTCAAGCGGTGACCTAAACAATCTGCTGACGCGGCCGACGTGGCACATGCCATCTCGACCATTACCAGTCAGTGCGATGACTTATCCCCTTCCGTTGAATAAATCGAATATGGAGATTCGCCCTGCCGACTCCGAAGACCGTCAGAGAGTCGAAACCCTCGCACGGGATTCGTTCCGGACATCGTACGCGCTCAGTCCGCAGCAGATCGATACGATAATCGAAAACGAATTCGACGACGAGACGCTGGCTGATCGTCTTGAAGATCCGGACGCGACAGTGCTTGTCGCCGAACACGCGGCCGGAGACACCGAAGAGGTACAGGGGTTCGTCGATGTGGCAATCGGAACCGAGAGAACGATCCGCTGGCTCCATGTCGACCCCGAAGCGCGGGGCGAGGGTATCGCTACCGCGCTGCTCGACCGCCTCGGAAAAGACGACGAGAAGCCACTCGTTGCACGGGTTCTCGAAGACGCTGTTGAGGGTGGTGAGTTCCTCGAAGATTTCGGCCTCGAAAGCGACGGAAATGATCAAATGAGCTTCGGGAACGAGGAGTTCGCAGTGGCAGTGTTTACTGAGGGTGACGGGACAGAAGACGCAAACGAACCATCTGTACCAGTCCCTCCGTCTGTCACGGTTGATGGGACTGACCGCCCCGTCGAACAAGACGAGACGATCCCCGGCCGAGACGCTCCGTTCTTTCCCACCTATGCGGGCGAGGACCACACGGACCCGTACGGGTATTTCTGCTCGAACTGTGGGAGTACCGACGTCGCTGCCGATGGACTCGACCGCATCGAATGCGGCGAGTGTGGGAACCTACACCGCGCCGATGAGTGGGACGACTCGTACCTGTAACGCCGGTCATCGGGAGTTCGGTTGACGCGTCGGACCTGCACTTCATTTTTTCGGACGATGCACAGCTCTCATCACCGGGACCGACGAGTTGCCAGGGTTGAATGGCCCGCTAGCCGAACTGTGGGAATAGCGGCATGACAAGCTACAGATTCGGGTTCCTTGAGAGAAAATGTAGTACTCCAACCATATTTTAGAGTAAGCCCCATCAAAATTCGGAGTAACAAACGTACTATTGTTAAGACATCCTATCTCCGGAGATAAATCTGTTTCAGATGCCGCTCGGAACGTGCGTTTCAACCCCGATACATCGAATGCTCCGAGCATAGGCGATTACTTTCCTGTCTCAGATGTCCGAGAATTAACCCGCTGCCTGTTGTTTTGATGAAAAGAGTAAATACCTTGGAGTTCGATGCGCTTGTCAGACCTGGTCGAAGGCTTATCCGTGGGGCGACACCAGTCCTACTCGATGCCAACAGTTCAGATCGAAGGCGGCTCCCTCTGGTACGAAGAGACGGGAACCGGGCCGCCGCTCGTTTGCCTCCACGGGGGCTGGCAGGACCTCCGGTCGTGGCAGTCACAGATCGACTACTTCGCCGACGATTACAGGGTGATAACGATCGATCTTCGTGGCCACGGTCAGACCGGTTCGACTGAGTTACGTCAGTACTCCATTGAGCTGTTCGCCGACGACCTTGACGAACTGCTGTCGACGCTGAACGTGCAGCACCCGATTTTAGCCGGGATTTCTGCCGGTGGAATGGTCGTTCAAACCTATCTCGACCGACACCCGGCCGGTGCTCGCGGCGCGGTCATCGGGGGACCGTTACAGACGATGCCGCCGGTCGACCTCCCCCATGGAATGAAGCAGTTGTTCTCACCGCTCCCACTGCTTTCGGGGACTCTCACTGCTGTTGGGCCGACGTTGACATTCAAAACGTTGCTCGATTCGATTCGGATGACGAACGGCGGCCACTGGCTCGCGCTTGACGAAACGGTCCGCAAGCAGTCGATGGAGGCCATCGAATCGATTTCTGCAACCGAATTTCGGAAGATATTCCGAGCGCTCTACGAACGCGTAGCCCCGACGCTCTCACACGTTTCGACGCCGACGCTCGTCCTGTACGGCGACCACGAGATACCGCTCGTCAAGCGACAGGGTGAGCGAATCGCACGAACTGTCCAGACTGGGACCGCCCGATCGATACCTGACTCCGGCCACCTCGTCAATCAGGACCAGTCGGGGGCGTTCAACGAAGCCTGTTCGACGTTTTTCGACGGGTTGGCCCCACCAGCTGATGGAACGGAAATCCACTAACCGGTTCCAAAAAGGTCCGACGGGACGCTCACAACCATTAGAATCATGATCGGTGCCGTGTTTTCGCGAGTCCCGTATGGGGACACTCTGATCAACATCGGACCGGGTGTGACAGTCGGTCTCGGATCAACGGTGGTACGTCGCCCCAGTTCGAATGGGACTCCTCGGACTGGTCGTTGCAATCTTTGATCTCTTTCTTCCGGGATGAGAGTAGTGAGCGGGACCGATATTCACGATCCCAATCATTTCTGACCGAATATGTAGATATTTGGGGAAATCAGAAGATAGATATCGGAACACTAGAGAACGAAATCGGAAAGCACATTTATATATCACAATCTATAATTATTAGCCAGAGATTGAGAGAGAAATAGGATATAATCGATTACTTATTTGGAGTTTTAATACCTATTTTCGATATTTATACTTGGATAAGCTTTTATTTGCAGACCAAGTTTATGAGTCCAGTCGCATTGCGACTGCTCAGTCGCACCGGCGCAGGGGGCAACCTGATAGTTATCGGTTGACACACTCTGGAACACGAGGCCGTCGCGCTGTGCCGAGAACGGCGGCGTTAAGTTATTGGTTCACACAGGTGGTAGCACATGCACCCTGACGATAGCGACGCCGCCACAGACGGTGGTGTCCAACTCGCTCCGAAGGCGAGCGACGGCCGTGCGAACTACGACTACGTCGGCGGCCAGGTCGAACGGCCCGGCCTCGTCTCCGATTTAGAGAGCCGCGTCGAAGGCGAAGTGCGGTTCGATACCTACACACGGCAGTTGTACGCCACCGATGCCAGCGCGTACGAGGTGACGCCTATCGGTGTCGTGTTTCCCACGTCGACCGACGATGTCTCTGCGGTCGTCTCCTACTGTGCCGACCGCGAGATCCCGGTTCTTCCGCGGGGTGGCGGAACGAGCCTCGCCGGCCAGACTGTCAACGAGGCTGTCGTGCTCGACTTCACGCGCCATATGGATGCAGTCCGTAACGTTGACCCCGATGCGAGAGAGGCAACAGTGCAGTCCGGTGCTATCCTCGCCGACCTGAACGACCGCGCTTCGGCGTTCGGGCTGACGTTCGGACCCGACCCAGCGGCTGGCAACCGCAGCGCTATCGGAGGTGCTATCGGGAATAACTCGACCGGGGCCCACTCGCTGGTCTACGAGAAGACGGACCACTACGTCGAGTCCTGTGAGGTAGTGCTCGCGGACGGTACTGTCGCCACGTTCGGCGAGGAATCGGTCGCCGACCTCCGCTCGCGGGCTGACGCTGAAAGCGACGATATCGAGGCCCGGATCGCAGCCGGCGTCGTCGAGTTACTGGACGGCCATGCCGATGCAATCGACGAGCGCTATCCCGACATGAAGCGCAACGTCTCGGGGTACAACCTGGACCGGCTTGTCGCGGAGTACGAAGGCGAGTACGGCGAGCCCGGAGTGGTTAACCTCGCCAGCCTGCTGGCCGGTAGCGAGGGAACGCTTGCGGTCGTCACTGAAGCGACTGTCTCGCTCGAACCGACGCCGGAGACGAAAGCGGTGACGCTGCTGACCTACGACAGCGTCGTCGACGCGGTCAGTGACGTGCAACACGTTCTCCGGCACGACCCCGCCGCAGTCGAACTCATCGACGACGTGCTCATCGATCTCGCGGCCGACACGACGGAGTTCGCCGCTGTGGCCGACCGGCTGCCCGATCAAACGCGGGCCGCTCTGCTAGTCGAGTTCTACGCCGACAGCGACGAACACGGCCGAGAACAGGTCGCCGACCTCCTCGCGGACCGGATTCCGGAAGACGGCAGCGAGGACCGCGTCGGCGACTACTACGCCTTTGACGCTCTGGAAGCGTACGACGCTCCTGAACGGAAAGAGCTCTGGAAGCTCCGGAAGTCCGGGCTGCCGATTCTGCTCGGGCGGACGAGCGATGCCAAGCACATCAGTTTCCTCGAAGACTGCGCCATCCCGCCGGAGAACCTCCCCGAGTTCGTCAGCGAGTTTCAGGACGTGCTCGCGGAACAGGACACGTTCGCGTCATTCTATGCACACGCTGGCCCCGGCGTCCTCCACGTCCGTCCGCTGGTCAACACGAAGTCACAGACCGACCTCGACGCGATGGAAGCTATCGGCGATGCCGTGACTGACCTCGTCGTGGAGTTCGGCGGGTCCGTGTCCGGCGAGCACGGCGACGGCCGGGCCCGAACCCAGTGGAACCGGAAACTGTACGGCGAGCAGCTCTGGGAGGCCTTTCGCGACCTGAAGACCGCGTTCGACCCCGACTGGCTGCTCAATCCGGGACAGGTGTGTGGCGACGTGTCGCTGACCGAAAACCTGCGGTTCGACCCGGAGTACGAGTTCGACGCCGGGTTCGACTCGGCGCTCGAATGGGACAACGAGAACGGGATGCAGGGGATGGTCGAGCTGTGCCACGGCTGTGGCGGCTGTCGGACACAGCAGTCCGAGGGCGGGGTGATGTGTCCCACCTTCCGGGCGGCCGACGAGGAGGTCACGTCGACCCGCGGCCGGGCCAACATGCTCCGGCAAGCCATGAGCGGTGACTTGCCGGACGATCCGACCGACGACGAGTTCGTCAGCGAGGTGATGGACCTCTGTATCGGCTGTAAGGGGTGTGCACACGACTGTCCGAGCGAAGTGGACATGGCGAAACTGAAAGTCGAAGTGGAACACGCCCACCACGAGGAACACGGCGCGAGTCTGCGGGAGCGACTGTTTGCGAACATCGACACCCTGGCCCGGGTCGGCAGCGCGCTCGCCCCACTGTCGAACTTGGGGCCGAAGCTCCCGGGCGCACGAACGGTAATGGAGAAGACCCTCGGTATCGCCAGCGAGCGCTCGCTGCCGACTTTCGAACGCGAGAGCCTGCAGGACTGGTTCGAGGCCAGAGGCCCGCAGGTCCCCGAGCGGGAGGCCGAGCGAAAAGCGGTCCTGTTCCCGGACACCTACACGAACTTCAGCCACCCCGATGTTGGGAAAGCAGCGGTTCGGGTGCTCGAGGCCGCGGGCGTCCACGTCGAGGTGGCAGACGTGACAGACAGCGGTCGCCCGTCCTACTCGAAGGGGTTCGTCGACGCAACTCGTGAGACGGCCAGCGAGGCTGTGACTGCGCTCGCTCCCCGCGTTGCCGACGGCTGGGATGTGGTTGTCGTCGAACCGAGCGACGCCGTGATGCTCCAGTCTGATTATCTGGACCTCCTCTCTGGAGAGTCAGTCGAGCGGCTGGCGGCCAACAGCTACGGGGTGTGTGAGTACCTCGACACCTTCCGGCTCGACGACGAGATAGCGTTCGGCAGCACCGACCGGTCGCTGGCGTACCACGGGCACTGCCATCAGAAAGCGACGAAGAAGGACCACCACGCCGTCGGCGTCCTCCGGCGGGCCGGCTACGGAGTCGACCCGCTGGATTCCGGGTGCTGTGGCATGGCCGGGAGTTTTGGCTACGAGGCCGAACACCACGCGATGAGCATGGCTATCGGCGACGAACTCGCTGGACAGGTGACCGGAAGCGACGCTGACAGCGTCGTCGCACCGGGAGCCTCCTGTCGAACACAACTCGGCGACCTCGATGTCACGGCCGACGGGGCCTTTGCGGGCCGCAGCGAAGAGCCACCGACCCCGGTCGAAGCCCTCGATGCAGCGCTCTCGACCTCGCGCCCGTAACAACTGTCGGGGTCGGGCGATGGATGAGCCGGAAGTGACCAAACCTTCATAATCGATTCGCCGTATGTACGCATATGGCACAAGAAGGCGTATCACGGTACAGCATCGAGGCTGACTGGAACAAGCTCTACATCGGTGGCGAGTGGGACGAGAGCACGAGTGGGGACAGCATCGCTGTCGATGACCCCTCGACACGCGAAACGGTGACCCAGGTTCCCCGCGGAACCGAGGCGGACGTAGACGCTGCCTACGAAGCGGCTGCCGAAGCGCAGACGGAGTGGGGACAGACCCCGCCGGCCCGACGCGAAGAACTCGTCCAGAACCTCCTGCAAACAGTGGACGAACACAGCGAGGAGATAGTCGAGCTTCTGGCGACCGAAGCCGGGCAGGCCGCGGGGATAGGGGAGACATCGGTCCACCTCACGGAAGACCAGATTGCGGAGGCGGCCACCATGCCACGGCGGATGAAAGGCGAACACGCCGCCTCGAACATCCCCGGCAAGGAGAACATCGTCCAGCGCGAGCCACAGGGCGTGGTGACGGTCATCTCGCCGTGGAACTTCCCGCTGAACCTCTCGGCGCGGGCCCTCGCCCCGGCCGTCGCCGCCGGCAACACGGTCGTCCTGAAGCCGGCGACGAACACGCCGATTGTCGGCGGGCTCCTGTTCGCCCGCCTGTTCGAGGACGCGGGGTTCCCCGACGGCGTGCTGAACGTCGTGACGGGCCGGGGGTCGGACATCGGTGACGCCGTCGCCAGCCACCCGGAAAGCGACGTCGTCGCTTTCACCGGCTCGACCGATGTCGGTCGCCGAGTCGCCGCTGCGGCCGGTGAGAACCTCGCCGAAGCCGCGATGGAACTCGGCGGGAACAACGCCCACGTGGTCACGGCCGACGCCGATATCCAACAGGCCGTCGACGCCGGCGTCTTCGGCTCGTTCGCCCACCAGGGACAGGTCTGTATCTCCATCAATCGCCACCTCGTCCACGAGGACGTCTACGACGAGTACGTCGAGCGGCTTACCGAACGCGCCGAGAACTTGCCGGCGGGCAGCGCCCACGAGCACGTCGTTCTCGGCCCCATCATCGACGAATCCCAGCGCGACGAGATGTTGGAGTACGTCGAGGAGACCGTCGAAGCCGGTGCCACGCTCGAGACCGGTGGCGGCACGGTCGAGCTAGACGGCGTCGAGGATTCGCTGGTGGTCGAACCGACGGTGCTCTCGGACGTGACCAACGACATGGCGGCGGCCTGTAACGAGCACTTCGGCCCCATTGCGCCGGTGATTCCGTTCGCAGATGTCGACGAAGCCGTCGAACTCGCCAACGACACCGAATACGGCCTATCCGGGTCCGTCCACGCGGGCGACGTGGGCGCGGGCAAGCGAATCGCCCAGCGGATGGAGACCGGGATGGTCCACGTCAACGACCAGCCGGTAAACGACGAGGCCCACGTGCCCTTCAGCGGCACCGCCGCCTCCGGCGTCGGCGGCTACAACACCGACGACTTCCTCGACGAGGTGACCGAGAAGAAGTGGCTCTCGCTCCAGCACGAGGACCGTGAGTTCCCGTTCTGAGACACTGGACGGGGCCGTCTGTCTCGTCATCGGCGGTGGCAACGGTCTCGGCGAGGCGGCGGCCCACGAACTCGCCGACCACGGCGCAACCGTCGTGGTGAACGACCTGGGCACGTCTGTGGCCGGCGACGGCAGCGACCCGGCCGTGCCCGAGCAGGTCGCCGCCGACATCCGGGACGCGGGCGGGGCGGCGACGGCCCACCACGGCGACGTGAGCGACTTCGACTACGCACAGCGCCTCATCGATGAGACAGTCGCAGCGGAGGGCCGGCTGGACTTTGTCGCCAACTTCGCCGGCATCCTCCGGGACGGCATGAGCTACACGCTCGACCCCGAGGACTGGACGGCGGTCATCGAAAACAACCTCACTGGGCAGTTCGCCCCGCTCCAAGCAGCCTGCGCACACTGGCGCGAGGCGGGCGGCGACGGCTTCGACCGCCAGCGGTCGTATCTGGCGGTCAGCGCCGGGGCCGCCCGGGGGAATCTCGGCCAGGCCAACTACGCCGCAGCGAAGGCGGGCGTCCTCGGGATGGTCCGGTCGGTGTCGACCGAGATGCACCGCTCGGACGTGCGGGTCAACGCGCTCGTTCCGAACGGCTACACGCGGATGACAGAGACTGTTCCCGAGGAACACCGCCCGTACACGCGGGACGAGATGCCACCGGAGAAGGTCGCGCCGATGGTCGCGTACCTCGCCAGCGACGCGGCGGCGGACGTGACCGGCTGTACGCTCTATGCCGGTGGGAACCGGGTCGGTGTCTATTCGGACCCGGCGATGGACGCTGTCGGTGTCGACCCCGACGGCTGGACGCTCGATTCGCTCGCGACGCACTTCCGAGAGGACGTGGCCGCCGACGCGGAGCTGACGCGGACGGACGCGCACTTCTGAGTGGCGACCGGAGGGCAAAGTCCCTGCGCGCCACACAGAAAGGCATCTTTTATCATGGTATCCAACGATATCATGGGTATGCGATTTGTCCGCTATGACAACGACCAGTTCGGGTTGCTCACAGACGACGGCGACGGCATCATCGCCCTGAACGACCGCCTCGGGATTGACGCCGAAGACCCCCTCGTTGAGTACATTGACGGCGACTACGACGCCAGCGAGTACACCGACGCCGAACCGGACCACGCAGTCGAGGACGTAGAGGTCGGGTCGCCCGTGGGTCGCCCCGGCAAGGTCATCGCCGCGCCGCTGAACTACGAGAATCACATCGAAGAGGCGCTGTCGGATCGCGACATCACGACCGACGAGTGGTTCTCGATCAAGGACAAGGGCTACTTCCTGAAAGCCCCCTCCAGCGTCGTCGGCCCCGACCACGGCATCGAACTGCCGTTTTCCGACCGGCGCACCGACCACGAAATCGAACTCGCGTTCGTCATGGAGGGCGATGTGAAGGACGTGCCGGCCGAGGAGGCCTGGGACCACATCTTCGGCTACACGATTCTACTGGACATCTCGCTGCGGGGCGACCAGGACCGCTCGAACCGGAAGTCCTACGACACGTTCACCGTCATCGGTCCGTGCGTGACGACAGCCGACGACATCGACGACCCACAGGATCTCCAGATGGAACTGCAACTCAACGGCGAGCGCCGCCAGTACGAGAACACCGGCGATATGGTGTACACCTGCGCGGATGTCGTCCAGTACGCGTCACTCGGAGCGACCCTGGAAACCGGCGACGTCATTACCACCGGGACGCCGGAAGGCGTCAGCGAACTCTCCGACGGCGATACCATCGAGGCCCAAATCGAGTCCGTCGGCGAAATGACCGTCGACGTCACCGAACGGGACGTCAGCTACGCCGAGGCCGACGTCCAGAAAGGCGGACAGGAATAGCGGCCTCCGGTCGGTTCTCGGCCTCACTCGGACCGCTTTTTTTGGCCTGCTACAGAGGAGTACACTTAAGAAAACCGGCGATAAATCATGTGGTAATCGATGGCGCTCCTCGAAGTAGATTCGATAGACGTGTCGTACGGGAACGTGCAGGTCCTCTGGGATGTCAGTCTCTCCGTCGAACGAGGCGAGACCGTCGCACTGCTCGGCGCCAACGGTGCCGGCAAGACGACCACTCTCAAGACGATCTGTGGTGATCTCCAGCCGACGGCTGGCGAAGTACGGTTCAACGGGGAGAATATCGGCAGGATGCCCCACGAAGAGGTCGTGGAGATGGGCGTCGCCCACGTTCCGGAGGGGCGAGAGATCTTCACCGATAGCAGTATCCGCGAGAACCTGGAGCTCGGGGCATACATCGATCGCAGCGGGATGGACGAGCGACTCGAGACCGTCTACGAGATATTCCCCCGGCTCGAAGAGCGGGCCAGCCAGCGCGCCGGCACGCTCTCGGGCGGCGAACAGCAGATGCTGGCCATCGGCCGTGGGCTGATGAGCGACCCTGACCTGCTGTTGCTGGACGAGGCCAGCCTGGGCCTTGCGCCGGTGCTGGTCGACGACGTGTTCGAGGCGATCGAGCGCATCAACGAGAACGGAACGACGGTGTTACTCGTCGAGCAGGACATATACAACGCGCTCCGCGTGGCTGACCGCGGGTACGTCATCAAAACCGGGCAGGTGACCCTTTCCGGAACGTCCGCCGAGCTAGCCGAGGACGAACGCGTGGAAGAATCGTATCTCGGGGCCTGAGGTTACTCTTCGTCGGGCGTCACACCCGGCTCAGCATCAACCGTCTCGTCGTTCGAAATCGTATCCGAGCCCGATGGCTCCTCTGAGCCGCCCTTGTCAGAGATGAGATAGTCCTCAGCGAGTCCGCTCAGCCCCTGTGGGAGGAAGATCATAAACAGGATGATGAGCGTCCCCTCGATGGTTGTCGCGACACTGCCGACGATAGCTGCGAGTCCGGTGTCGAGCAGGAGGAACAGGCCGGCACCGAGAATCGGCCCGGCGAAGGTCCCCATCCCGCCGAGGATGACGATGACCAGTGAGTCGATGGTCCAGGTCACCGCCAGCGTGGATCCCGGATTGATGTACAGCGTGTAGTGGCCGTACAGCGCTCCCGCGAGCCCCGCAAAGAACGACGAGACCACGAAGGCGTACATCTTGTACTTCAGTGGGTTGACGCCGAGACTGCTCGCGGCCGCTTCGTCGTCGTGGATGGCTTTCATCGCGAGCCCACCGGAACCCTCGACGATCCGGTACGTGATCGCAATCGTAAGGACTGTCGCCACGAGCGTCAGGAAAAACATGACATCGCCATGTGAAAGCACACTACCGACGCTCAGGTCACCCTGGACGTAGTACCCTGTCGACCCACCGGTGAACGAGCGCTGGTCGAGCATCACAAGCTCGATAACCGCTGCCAGCGCGAGTGTTCCGATGGCGAAGTAGTGACCGCTCAGCCGGAAGATAACCGGGCCGATGACGAGCGCGATCAGCGCCGCAGCCAGCCCGCCGATGACCACGGCAACGAGAATCGGGAGCTGGATTGCAGCCGGAAAGCCAGCCGCACCCGGGGTCGTCAGCCACGCGGCGACGTACGCACCCATGCCGAAGAACGCGGCGTGTCCGAGCGAAATCTGTCCGGCGTATCCGGCCAGCAGGTTCCACGAGACGCCGAGCATCATGAACACTAACCCCGTCAGAATGAGCCCGGTTAGCGAATCGGTCGTCGTCAGCGGGACGAGTCCGAGCACGACAACGGCGACCGCAACGATAGCCTGCAGACGGCGGTTTCCGAGCAGCGACTGCTCGGGATGGCGCTGGAGCAGGCTCATTCGCCATCCCCTCCTGAACCGAACAGTCCCTCGGGCTTGAGCAACAGCACTCCGAGGAAGATGAGCAGACTCACCACGTTTCGGTAGCCGCCACCGAGGTACAGCGCGCCGAGGTTTTCCGAGACACCGAGGACGACGCCGCCAACCAGAGTCCCGAGGATGCTGCCGACACCGCCCAGCACGACGACAGCGAACGCTTTCAGGAGGTATGACCACCCGATGTACGGATCAATCGGGAACAGCATCGAGAGCAACGCACCGGCTGCGCCGGCAAGCGCTGTGCCGATTCCCAGCGTAATGACGTAGATGCGGTCCGTGTCGATGCCCATGTGTTTGGCCGCGGTCCGGTTCTGTGCGGTCGCGCGGATAGCCTGCCCCGTTCGCGTGTACTGGAGGAACGCCCAGGTGCTGACGATGAGGAGCACCGCAACGACAAACGTCACCGTCCGCGGCAGGGAGAGGAACACGAACCCGAGGTCGATACCGCTGCCGGGGATACCGAGGTCGGCGGTCCGCGCGTCGCCGCCCAGGACCAACTGGCCGATATTCTGCAGTATCAGTGCCAGCCCGAACAGGATGATAATGGGCTGTTCGATGCCCTCCCCGACAACGTGTTTCAACAGCACCTTCTGCAAGACAACACCGAGGACGAACAGCAGTCCGATGGCGAGGAACATGCCGAGAAGCGGGGTGATACCCGTCGCTGCGAACAGGAGGATGGCGACGTACGCGCCGACCATCAGCATGTGGCCGTGCGCGAGATTCACGATGTCCATGATCCCGAACACGAGCGACAGGCCCAGGGCGGCGACGGCGTAGATCCCGCCCAGCAGCAGCCCGTTGACAATAGACTGTGAAACGAGTTCTCCGGTGACCATTGTCGAGAGGTTACCGCTCACTCCACGGCGGGATGGGGTACCTGAACTCCAGTGAACGCTCGGAGTCGGTGTTCGGGTAGGCGAGGCGCTGGGCTCCGTCCCACCACTGGCCGGTCGGTGCCGTCAGTTCGCCTTCGGCGGGGAGCCCGTTGTCCTCGAAGCCGAACTCACCGATGACCGTCTGGAACGTCTCGCTGCGAAGCGCGCTCTGGATGGCGTCGGCTTCGATGGAGCCGGCGGCCTGGACCGCCTGCAGAGCGACCTGCGTCAGGTTGTAGGACCCGCCGACGTTGACCGGCATGTACTGGCTCTCGGTCTCGTACTCGCTCATGTACGTCTCTCGAAGCTGCTGGTTGCCGTTGCCGGTCAGGCCGGGGACCCACCCCGGGCACATCAGCGCGTACGCGCCCGCGTCGCCGAGTGCCGACCACCACGCCGACGGGTCGGCCCCACGGACGAACTTGAGCATCTTCGGCGACCAGTTGTTCGACTGCATCTGGTTGACGGCCGTGATGCCGCCGCCCGGCGTCGGGTTCGACAGCAGCACTTCGACGTCGGCGCTCTGGGACTGACTGATGAGCGTCGAGAAGTCCTGTGAGCCGATTTCGAACGTCTCGCGAAGGACGATGTCGTAGCCGGCCTCGCCCAGTCGGTTCTCCCAGTATTCGGCCTGCTCTTTGCCCCAACCGGAGTTAGGCTCCCAGATCCCGATGCGGTTCGGTCGGTCGCCCTCCGGGATGAGGTCGAGGGTCCCGAGTGTCGATCGGGCAACGTCGCGCGACTTCGGGAACGGCGAGTACGTCCACTCGTAGTTGTCGTTACGGTGGGGTTCCTCGTAGGCGAACGCGATACCGAGGAACGGGAGGTTCTGGTTTTCCGCGAAGGCGCTCCCGGCGGTGACCAGCAGACTGGAGAAACTCCCCCAGATCATGTTGACGTCGTTGTTGCTGGTCATCTCCTGAAGGTTCTGCCGGAGCGTCTGCGCGTCGCTCTCGTCGTCCTGAAGAATGAGCTCGACGTCGCGGTCGAGTTGCTCGTTCATCTGGGCCTGTCCGAGTTCGTACCCGCGCCGCAGGTCCTGTCCGAGCGAGGAAAACGCCCCCGTCTCGGGGACCGTCCCGGCGATTGTGAGCGTATCGTCACTGCCGCCACCGCCGCCGCCGAAGGCACACCCGGCGAGGCTAGCCATCGCGGCTGCACCAGCGGTTCCCTTGAGATACGAGCGACGTGTGACTGGGCTATCGTCGTTAACCATACCGTATAGGCTGATATCGATGATAGATTATAAAGATACCCGTTGTTGTGTGGGTCGCTGACGTAACGAGTCCTAACTCCGATAAAAGACCGAGCAGTCGGCGACCGGGTTACGACGAGGGGCTGGCTTCCGCGTAGAAGTTCATCGCCTCGAACACCGGTCGGTCGGTCATCCCGAGGAGTATGGACTCGTCGCCGTCGGGTTCGTGGTGGTGGGTCGCGTCCGGGGGGACCACGAAGATGTCCCGCTCACTCCACTCGAGTGCCTCGCCGTCGACGTGCGTCGCGCCCTCGCCCTCGACGACGAAGAACACTTCCGTGGCGTTGTGGAAGTGGGCGTCGGTCGCCTCCTGCAACAGCTGGGCCCGGAACGACATCGTCGGGAACAGCGGCGGCGAGCCGGTGGCGGGATTGACATACGAGAGGCTGTAGCCGTCGTAGGGGTCGGGCTCGTCGTTGTCGGCCCGCTGGTGCAGTGACTCGACCATCTTCGACCATTTGAAGCGATAGGGCGGCGTCGCCTCTCGGATTCCCTCGAAGGGGCCGGGGATACCATCGCTCTTCGCTTCCTCGTCCGGGCGGCCACGGCCGTACTGCGAGGCCCAGTACCCCTGTGTCTTGGTGACCGGCTGGCGTTCGAGTTCGTGATTCTCGAACGTGTTGCGGGCGTTCAGCGAGTCCAGCACCAGCGGCAGATCCAGCACGTCCAGCCAGGCCGCCGTCTCGTCGGAGTCGTTGACGTGGTCGTGCCACTCCCACTGCGGCGTGGTGACGAGGTCGTTGTCCTCCATGGGGAACTCCTCACCCGCGACGACGGTCTTCATGTCCTCGCTGCCGTCGATTGTAAACCGCAGCGCGTTCGCGCCGTGGCGGTGTGAGGGGGCTGTCTCGCCCGGCGAGACGGTCTGGACGCCGACGTAGATCGTGTTCGAGATCGCGTTCCCGAACGAGGCGTTGATCGGGACGGCGACTCGACGCTGGAAGCCCGGCGGGAGGTCGGCGATGGGAACGTCGTCCTCGACGCCGTCGATAGCCGCCTGGATGTCCTCCCACTTCCAGATGTCCGCTTCGAGGTCGTCGATGGTGTTGCCGAAGTCGTCCTCGACTTCCCACAGCGGACGGAGGTTGTGGCGCTCGAGAATCTCCCGGGTGTTGGTACTCAGTTCGAGCTGGTCCTCCAGGTCCTGTTCCTGGGAATCCTGCTCCTCTTGCTGGGACATAGTCTACCAATGTGTTACCACAGCACCAACATAAGTGTATTGGACTGACGAACTAATCCGCTGCCAGCGACGCTATGTCGGGTGATTTCGAGGGACGCGGCTACCGCTGTGTGACCCGAATCGAGCGTCACCGTCGGGTGTCAGCGCCAGGTCAGGCCTGTGCGTCGAAGATTTCGGCCGACTGGTACATCGACCGACAGTCCTCACAGACCATCGACCCCTGGATGGCGTACTCCCACAGTTTACCGCCGCAGTTCAGGCAGTCGAAGTGAGCTTCGACGAACGGGTCTTCCTCGGCGTAGGGGTTCTCGAATTCCGCCATATCGATATGACATTGGGGAATCGATAAAAACGCTTCGTTACTATGGAAGCATACTTTCGGCCGATGGGACTCACGGTTCGGCGTACGCCGCCATGGCGTCCCGCAACTCCTCGGGGACCTCGATAGCGCCCCCGCCGCCGTGTTCAGCACACACCCGCTGTTCGTACCCCTCGAACGCGACTGTCCCGTCACAGGTCGCGGTGTAGTCGAACCGGACGCTCCGCGTCCCGACGTCCGGCGTGAGGGCGATGGTCACCTCGTCGCCCGCTTCGACCGGCGACTCGAACTCGAAGTCAATCTCGACCAATGGCAGGCCGAAACCGTGGTCCTGGGAGATCTCCCAGAACGGGTAGCCGATCTCCTCCATAAACATGTCCGATGTCTCGTGAAGCGCATCGACGATTCGGGGATAGTGAGCGATGCCGAACGGGTCGCTGTCGGAGAACCGAACCGTCCAGACGCGTTCGTAGCTCATCGCTGACCCTCCAGTTCGGCGCTGTCCGCCCTGCTGGTGGTCGCCTCGTTTTCCAGAACCACGAGCGCGTCCAGTGCGACAGCGCCGTCGGCAGACGCCAGCACGGGGTTGATATCGAGTTCAGCGATGGGGTAGTCGGTCACGAGGTCGCTCACAGTCGCGACCACCTCCGCGAGCGCGGCCACGTCGGCGGGGTCGCTGCCGCGGTATCCCTCCAGCAATCGCGCGGCCTGGAGTTCCTCTATCGCGGCGCGCGCCTCGGCGGCGTCGATGGGCGCGATGCGGTGGCTGGTGTCCTCGAACACCTCGGTGAACACCCCGCCCAGTCCCGTCAGTACGACAGGGCCGAAGGAGGGGTCCCGGAGCCCGCCGACGATGACCTCCGTCCCGGCGTCGACGTCCATTGCGGCTTCGACGAGCACCTCGGCCTCGACACCCCGGTCGGCCGCCGCCTCGAAGATGCGTCCGGCGGCCCCGCGTACCGCCTCGGCCGAGTCCAACCCGACGGCCACGCCCGCGCCGTCTGCCCACTCGCTCTTGTGGGTGACCGACGGCGCGGAGACCTTCGCGACGACCGGATAGCCGATGTCGCCGGCCGCCTCGACAGCCTCCTCGGCGGTGCCACAGAGCGCGAACGGGGGCGTCTCGATGCCCGCGTCCGCGAGCAGTCGTTTGCCCTCTGCTTCGGTGAGCGTCCGTCGACCGTCGGCGCGGGCGGCCGCGATGGGGTCGTCAGTCATCGGCGACCACCTCCGAGTCGGTCCCGGCTGCCTGCATCTCACCGTATCGGGCCAGGACGGCCGCAGCGTCGGCGGCCCGCTCGGGCGTTTCGAACACCGGCACGTCTACCGCCGCCAGCGCCGCTTTGTCGTCGGCCATGTCCTCCTCGATACCGTCAGTGGCGAACAGGACCGGCTTCTCGACACGCTCGGCGAGGCCGTCGAGTGCGTCGACGGGGAAGCCGACCGACTGTTCGAACAGTTCGTACACCAGAACGATGTCGACGGCGGCGTCCTCGGCGACGGCCGTGACGACGTCGCCGAACTCCGGCATCGGCCGACCAGTGTCGACCGGGTTGCCGGTGTAGGTGACGCCCGGGAGGATCCCGTCGATCCGCTCCTGGGTTTCCGCGGTCAGCGCCGGGAGGCGGCCACCGGCACGCTGGAGACGGTCGGTGATGATGATCCCCGGGCCGGCCTGTGCGGTGACGACGCCGACGTTGGGGCCGTCGGGCACGGGCGAGTCGGCCAGCGCCGCGGCGGCGTCGAGGAGTTCGTCGGTCGCCGTCACCGTCGGCACGCCGTACTGGGCGAACCCGGCGGTGTACAGTTCGTGGTCGCCCGTGAGCGCGCCCGTGTGGGATTCGGCGAACTCGCCGACGTCGGACTGACCGACCTTGTAGGCGATAACGGGCGTGTCGCTGTCACGACAGGCCTCCAAGAGGCCGCGGCCGTCGTCGGTCCCCTCCACGTGGAGGACGATAGCGTCGGTCCGGTCGTCGCCGTCGAAGTACTCGATAGTCTCGGTGAACCCGACGTTGGCGCGGTTGCCGAGGCCGACCATCGCGGACACGCCCCGGCCCTGTCTGCGGGACTGGAAGGCGAGGACGTGTGCGATGCCGCCGCTCTGGGCGATGACGGCGGTGTTCCCTTCCGGAAGCTTCTCCGCGCCGCTGGCGAACGAACACAGCAGGTCCGTCGCGGGGACGACGAACCCGCTCGTGTTCGGCCCGAGCAACGAGATACCGTACTCCTCGGCCGTCTCGACGACCGCGCGCTGTAACCGCTCGCCCTCGTCCCCGGCCTCCGCGAAGCCGCCGGCGTAGATGACCACCGCGCCGACGCCGGCCTCCCCGCACTCCGCTACGACATCGGGGGTCGCCGGACCGGGGACACAGCAGAGCGCCAGATCCACGTCGTCGTCGATATCCGTCACCGAGTCGACGAACGGCACACCGAACAGATCCCCGTCGCTGGATGGATTCACCGGGTACACCGGCCCGTCGAACTCCATGGCGTTCGCCATCGCCTCGTATCCGATCTTGCCCTCGGTCTCCGAGGCACCGACGACTGCGACAGCCGACGGGTCGAACATCTCTGTGAGAGTCACGGCCCCTAGTTGTTGGAACTGGCTCAAAGCGTTTTCCCTCGATAGGAAGTAACAGGGGTAGGTTTATTTGAGTGGATAGGATACCATTCGGCAATGGCGCTACTTGAAGGACAGAACTTGACAAAGAAGTTCGGCGGTGTCGTCGCAATCGACGACGTTTCGTTCACCGTAGAGCGTGGCGAGGCTATCGGTCTCATCGGACCGAACGGAGCCGGGAAGTCGACACTGTTCCGAACCGTCACTGGCGTCCACGAACCGACCGAAGGGCGGGTGTTTTTCGACGGTGAAGAGATCACCGGCGACCCCTCACACGAAATCTGTCACCGCGGGCTCGCGAAGACCCACCAGATCGTCCGGCCCTTCGAGAGCATGACGCTGCTGGAGAACGTCGCAGTCGGTGCGGAGTTCGGCGGCAGTGAGTTCGACGACGTCCGTGGCCGAGCCCGGGAGATGCTGGAGTTCGTGGACCTCGCGGACCTCCAGTACGCCGAACCGGGCGAACTGAGCGTCGGCCAGCTCAAACGCCTCGAAATCGCCCGCGTGCTGGCGACAGACCCCGAACTCGTCCTCTTCGACGAGGTGGCTGGCGGCCTGGACCCCGAAGAGACCGAGGACATCGTCGACCTCATCGGCGACATCAAAGACGAGGGCAAGACGGTCTTCCTCATCGACCACGTCATGCGGGCCCTGATGACCGTCAGCGAGCGGGTCATGGTGTTGAACAACGGCCGACTCATCGCCGAAGGGACCCCCAGCGAGATCCAGAACGACGACGAGGTCATCGAGGCGTATCTCGGTCAACACGCCAACAAAGACCTCTCGAACGCCGTCACCGGCGACTAGCTCGGTTTGCCGGCGAAGTCGACGAACGTCGCCAACTTCTCACTCGCGTCTTCCGTAACGTTGGACCCGTGGTAGACCAGTCCGGTTTCGAACTCGTAGTCCAGCAGCCGGTCGAGGTGTTCGTCAGCAGCGGCCACGTCCGCCGAGAAGAACGCCGTCGGGAGGACGAAATATCCCGCCGGGAGTCCGCGAGTGTCGGCACCGAACACCGCATCACCAAGCACAGCGATGCCGCGCCCCTCGTCGACGAGCGCGTGATGGGCGGGCGTGTGGCCGGGAACGTGGACGGCACGGAAGGGGCCGATACTGTCGCCGTCGGCGTACCGGTGGTCGACGGCGGCGTCGGTCTCGACGCCCTCAGGCACCCACGTCTCGGGACTGTACCGTTCCACGATTCCGGCGAGGCCGCCGATGTGGTCCGGGTCGCCGTGCGTGATGAGTACCCGCTCGGGGACGACGCCGAGGTTGTCCAGTGCGTCGGCGAGGGTGTCGACGGTGTCCTCGAACCCTGTGTCCACGAGCGTCGGCGTCTCGCCGTCGAACAGGTAGACCCGATAGCGGGCGTCCGGGCTCGTCTTGACGGTGATATCGTACACGTCCGGGGCAATCTCTGTCGGCATCTCACTCGGAACGTCGAGCGGACCCCGCAAGCGTCTTTCGGCACCGATACGCTGATAGTGGTGGGTGGTGTGGCATTCGGTAGCCAGAATGTCGGACGAAACCGCGATTCGGGCGACCGTCTTTCGGGGGATCGATCCCTCGTGGCTCTCGGCCCCGGCCGGGGTGCTCGCGGCCGGAACCGTCCTCCGGTACGCGCCGCTCTCGACCGGCGCGGCCAGAATGCTCGCCATCACGTTGTTCTGTATCGCTCTCTGGATCGGAGCACCAGTCAAACCGTGGTTTACCGCCTTGCTCGGCGTCGGCCTCATCGGTGTCACGTTCTCGACGAGCCTCGCGCTGACCGGGTTCCAGTCGCCGGCGACGTGGCTCGTCGTCGTGGGTATCCTCATCGGCGAGGCCGCCCGGCAGAGCGGGCTCGCGGACCTGGTCGAACGGCTGGCACTCCACCGGATGCCGGCGTCTGTCGCGACCGACGCCGTCGCGGCGTACCGGTATCTGCTCGTGGTCCTCTCGTTCGGGAGCCTCGCGCTGGCGGTACTGGTCCCGTCGTCGCTGGTCCGGGTCCTCATCCTCGCGCCGATTCTCCAGTCGCTGGGCGAACTGTTCGAGGAGCGGCGAGCGGCGGTCGGTATCTTCCTCGGGCCGCTGTTTGCGACCTTCTATGGCTCGTCGGGCATCCTCACCGGGTCGCTGGCGAACATCATCGTCACCGGGCTGGTCGAGTCCAGCGGCGGCCCGGCGATCACCTGGACCGAGTGGACGCTGTGGCTCGGCCCGGTGATGGGTATCGGTCGGGTCGCGCTCATCGTCGCCATCGCGTACCTGTTGTACCGACCCCGTAATCACGACGGCGTGACGACGCCGGAACGGGCGGAGAGCGTCTCGACGACGCCCCGCGAGCGCCGGATGCTCGGCTTTCTGCTCCTTGGCGTCGCGATCTGGGCGACTGACTTCCTCCACGGCCTCCACCCGCTGTTCGGGGCCGTCGGCGTGACGCTGCTGGCGTTTGCCCCGCGGATCGGTGTCGTGGGACCCGACGCCGTCGGCGACGCAGACTTCTCGATTCTGTTTTTCTTGGGGGCGATCTTCGCAATCGCAGAGGGGCTCCGACAGACAGCCTTCACCGACCTCGCCGCGAACCGCCTCCTCTCGACTCTGCCGGCCGACCCATCGCTCCCGCTGGTGCTGGTCGTCGTCGTCGTGGTGGCGCTGGCGCTGACACTCGTGATGGAGGGGCTCGCGGTCGCCTCTGTTCTCACACCGGTCCTGGTCTCGTTTGCGACCAGCGCGGGAATCCCGCTGGTCCCCGTGGCGATGACGGAAGCCGTCGCGCTCAACGCGTACTTTTTCCCGTACCAATCGGCGGTACTGGTCGCGATCCTCGGGCTGGACGTGGTCGACTCGATGGAGCTGACGAAGATGGCGAGTGTCTGCTCGCTCGCGACCTTACTCCTGCTCGTGCCCGTTCAGATAGCGATCTTCACCATCCTGTTCTAAGCAGCGACTACCGGTCGTCGAAGTGTTCGTCGACCAGATCGCTCCTCACAACCGTCCCCGTGTCCGTCCGCGGGAGCGGGTCGGCGGTGACGGCGTACTCCCGCGGGCGCTTGAAGTCGGCCAGCGTGTCCGTCTCGAGACAGTAGGTGTCGAGATCCTCGGCCGAGAGGTCGCCGTCGGTGACGACGACGGCCGTGACGACCTGCCCCCACTGGTCGTCGTCGAGGCCGAAGACACAGACCTCCTCGACGGCGGAGTGGTCTTCGAGCGTTTCCTCGACTTCGGCGGGGTAGACGTTCTCGCCGCCGCTGACGATCATGTTGTCTACGCGGTCGACGATGTAGAGGTAGCCGTCCTCGTCGACGGTCGCCACGTCCCGGGTACGGAGCCACCCGTCGAAATACGTCTTCGATTCAGCCTCGGGGTTGTCGATGTATCCGGTGGACATCCCGGGGCCGCGGGCGATGATCTCTCCGCGTTCCCCGGCGTCGACGGTCGCCTCGGGGTCCGGGTCCTCGTCGAGTGGCACCGTCTCGACGACGCGGATCTCCCACGAGAACGACGATTTGCCGATAGTCCCGGGGTGCTCGGCCTGTGTACTCGGGTGGGCGAAAGTCAGGTCGGGGCCCGCCTCGGTCATCCCGTAGGTGTTGTACACCTGATCGGTGAGGTACTCGCTGGTCGCTTCGACGAGGTCTTCGGTGACGATTGACCCGCCCGTCCGGATGTATCCCAGTGAGTCCACGTCGAAGCCGGCGTCCCGCTGGACGCCGTTGATGGCTCTGAGCTGCGTCGGGACGGCGAGGAGCCCGCTCACGTCGTGGGCCTCGATGAGTTCCAGCGCCTCCGTGGGGTCGAAGGAGGTGTGGAGCACGACCGTCGCGCCGGCGACGAAGTGAGGGTAGAGCCAGGCGTCAGTCGTCACCATGTGGTACCACGGCGTCGTACACAGCGCCGTGTCCGTCTCGTCGATACCGTGTTCCATAATGACCTGAATGGCACCGTACCAGAGTTGCTCCTGATCGAACGGCACGGCCTTTGGCGTGTCAGTCGTCCCGCTCGTGTAGAGGACGCCACACTCTTCGCCCACCGGCAGGGCTGAGTCGAGATCTCTCGGGGCGTCGTCGAGGACCGCCTCGTACGACTCGACCAGTTCGTGGTCAACCGAACGGTCTCCGGCGTGTATCGCTGCCTCGAAGCCACCGTTGTCGAGCAGGGCAAGCGCCGCGTCGACGTTGGCGTCGTCGAACACGAGCGCGCGCGCCGACGCCGTCTCCACCATCCGTTCCAGTTCCGCCGCCGTCGCGCGGTAGGACAGTTGTACCGTCCCGACGCCGCGCTTGTTGCCGGCGAGCATCGACTCGACTGCCGGGAGGCCGTTCAGCGTGAGAACGGCGCATCGCCGCTCACCGACCCGCTGTTGCACCGCGTTCGCCAGTCGCGTGCTGCGCTCGTCGAGTGTCTCGTACGTGACCGACCGTCCGTCGTCTGTGACCACAGCCGGTTGCTCCGGGTAACACCGTACTGTTCGGGCAAATGCCTCTCTGAGTTTCATGGTGGTTCTGTTACCGTCTACCAATTGAACTGCAATATTAATAGTTCTGGTTACACCGATGTGACCGCGACAGTGTGGCTTATTGGGGTCCATCGAGAACTCGAAGTATGTCACGATACATCGCCGGACTGCTCGCGCACGTCCGGCCGGTGTTCATGCTCCCCGTCGTTGCCACGTCGATCTGCGGGGCCCTACTCGCACCGAGCGGCAGCGCCTCCATCGCGGCTCAGCACGCAGGTGCCGTCGCGACGACGCTGTTCGTCGCCCATCTGCGCGACGGGTTCGTGGACGGCCACGTTCGCGGCGAGGAGACGCCGCCGCTCTCGGTGGCGGCCTATCGGTGGGCGACAGCCATCGCCGTCGTCGTTGCGCTGGCGCTCGCCTCGTCGCTGGTGCTCACTGCTGGGCTACTCGCAGCCTCTTCTGTTCTGGCACTGCTGTGTCTCGCCCTGCTACACGCGCCGTATCTCGACAAGCATCCGGTCCCGGTCACCGTCGACTACCCGCTCGGGATCGCCATCACGCTGTGTGGCGGGTTCGCCGCGCAGGCCGGTGGGTTGACAGCGGGCGTCCTCGCAGTCGCCGCGGGCGTCGCGGCGCTGCTGTCCGGGATCAAGGTGGGTATCGACCGTCTCGACGCGGCGTTCGACGCGACGGTCGGGAAACGAACTGTCCCCGTCATCGCGAGTGAGACCGGTGCCACGTGGGTCGCGGTCGGCTGTTTCGCCGCGGCGGCGCTCGTCGTGCTTGGAGCCGTCAGTACCGGGATACTCCCCCGACGTGCGGCGATAGCACTCCTCCCCGCCGCCGGCTGTGCCGTGGCGACGCCTGCCGTAGCACCGCGCTGGGCCGTCAGGATACAGATGGGATTCAGTTACGCGTTCGTCGGCGTCCTGTTCGTCGCGCTCTGTAACGGGCGCTGTCACGGGTGGACGATACTGGGCCGCCTCCTGCCGGCCTCACCGGTAGGCCAGGTTCAACTCTATCTCGTCGGTCGCGGCCCGGAGTTGGTCGAGCACTTCTCCTTCACAGCGTTCCTGTGAGAGTCGGTGGGCGGGGCCAGCGATGCTCAGCGCACCCTGTATCTCCCCGCCGAACATCAGCGGGATGCCGATGGCGTGGACGCCCTTGAGGTCCTCGCTGCGATTGAGGGCGTAGCCTTGCTCGCGGATCTGCTCTAACTCATCGAACAGCGCGTCCCGCGTGGTGATGGTGTTCTCCGTCCGGGCTGGCAGACCGTGCTCGTCGACGATAGCGTGTATCTCCTCCTCGGGCAGATGTGCGAGGATGGCCTTTCCGCCGGAGTTGCAGTGCATGTACGCCCACGTCCCGAGGATGGTGTTGATGTCGATGTCGTTCTGCCCGCCTCGGCCGTAGATGTACATGGCTTTCCCGTTCTCGTGGCTGATGAGCCACGCCATCTCGCCGGTCGCCTTCTCGAGTTGGTCGACTGCCTGCATCCCGGACCGGAAGATGCCCAGTTGGCCCCTGACGTACTGTCCGTAGTCGAAAAACGTCAGCCCGAGGTGGTACTCCGACCCGCGTTTGACGACGAAGCCGTGGTCGCGCATGCTCGTTAGATGGCCGTGAACGGTGCTCTTGGCGATATCTAGCTCCTCTGCCAGTTCTGTCACGCCGGCCCCGTCGAACTCTCTGATGCATTCGATGAGGGCGAACAGCGTTTCGTCCGATTTGATTTTTTTCCCAGTTTTCGAGTGCTGGCCCATACACTGCTCAAGCGATACTCCATAATTAAGCATTGCGAACTAGCCGCCGACAGGGACTGACACACGCTGTTCGACAACATCGAATCCAACATATTCGTTCATGCCAGAAATATATAACACATGTACCCATGTTATGGGGACGCCGGCCACCGGATACTGTTGGCTGTCCCTCCTGCAAGATATTCCCCCACTTCGGGGTGGTGAAACGCTTCATCGGTGTACAGCCGACAGTATCAGCAGTCGTCGGCCGCGTCAGCCGGGGTTCCACGGTACGTGGCCGCTAGCTCCACGTAGTTCTCGTGTGTGGCACCGATCTGAGCTATCTGCTCGTCGCTGAGCGGGCGCGTCTCGGCGGGCACGCCGTAGGCCATGTGCCCCTCGGGAATACGCTGCCCCTGCCGCACGACGGCGTTGGCCGCCACAATGCAGTTGGACTCGACCGTCGCCCCACCCATCACCGCACTCCCCATGCCGACCAGGGAGTGGCTGTGGACCTCGGCGTAATCGACGACTGCGCCGTGGCCGACCGTCACCTCGTCCCCGAGTGTTGCCCCGTGGAGCATCGTGAACTCCTGGACGTTCGTTTCTGTCCCCACCGTGACGGTCCCGCCGTCGCCTCGCAGGCAGACGAACGGCCAGAGACTCGCTCGCTCGCCGATCTCAACGTCGCCGACGACGTAGGCCATCTCCGAGACGAACGCATCGTCCGCAATCTGTGGGGTTCCGTGCGCGGTTGACCGGTGCATACACACGCAACCGCGGTGCAGGAACTAAAACGTGGGTGGCCGCTCACCGCTGAACCGTTCGACTACATCGAACAATTGTCGCCCGAATACTGCGTGCGAACCGGGGATTCTCATCTCTCTCTCTCGGCTGGTGGGCGTTGGACGCGCTCCGCAACCGGCTCCGCCAGAGAGAGGCGCATCTCGAACTCGCCCCGCATTTGTTCGACTACATCGAACCCGAGGTTGTCATACACTGTCACCGCCGCGTCGTTGTCGGCGGCGACGGTCAGCGTAAGCGCGTCGTGCCCGCTGTCAGCCGCGTGGGCGATGAGGTGACGGAGCAGTTCCGAGCCGATGCCGCGGCTCCGGGCGTCGTTGGCAACGAACACGACCAGGTGGGGCTCCGAGGCGTCCTCCGGTGTCACGCCCGTGTGACCGACGATCGACGACTCCGTTTCGGCGACGAGGCTCCACCCGTCGTCGATGAACCGGTCGAGCCAGGTCCTGAGTCTGGATTCGGTGGCGGGCGGTAATCCCATCGTCCTGTCCGCCGGATCGAGGTCCAGATACATCTCGACGAGTTCGGCTGTGTCGGCGGCTTTGTGTGGTCTCACGATGCCCTGGACGGAGTCCCGGTCCCGGAACCGCGGGCAGCGCGGGGGACAAAAGGGGGTACCGACACACTCGCTGTTGTCCCACCCGGTACAGGCCCACTCGCGTTCATGACCCATGTGAACGTATAGTACCCACACACAGTTAACTGGTACCGCGAACATCACCGGGCGAGAACACGCAGTGGATATAACAAGCCCCGTTTCGAACAGTGGGGTATGGTACGTCTCCTAGTCGCACTCGACGACAACCTGTCACAGGCACGCGCACAGATCAACGCCGTCGAAAGCATGGTCAAAACAGCGGACGGGGCCGAGGCCTATCTACTCCACGTGTTCGACGACAACCCCGAGGGGGCCTCCGTCCACCAGGTCGAAGCGGTCAGAGAGACCAAAGACCGGCTGGAGGCCGCCGGTGTGACGGTAGAACTCCTGGAGTCGAGCGGGGACCCGGCGGGCGAGATTCTCAGATACGCCGAGGAGTACGACGTCGATCAGATCTGTGTCGGGGGCCGCAAGCGAACCCCGGCCGGCAAGGCCCTGTTCGGGAGCGTCACACAGGACGTGATTCTCGGGACCCACTGCCCGGTGCTGGTCTGTGGGAGCGAAGACGAGTAAGTGTCAGCGGGCGTCGATGGCTTCGTCGAGGTTCCGCTCCAACGACTCGACGCTTTCCCGGATCTGGGCTAGCTGGGACGTCTGCCGCTGGTTCGCGGCCGCCAGTTCGGACACCTCGTCGGCCACCCGTTTGACGCCCTCGACCGTCGTATCCAGCAGGGCCGCGATCTCCTCGGCGCTCTTGGACTGGTCGTCGGTCGCGTCGGCGATCTGTGTCAACTGGGTAGAGATGTCCGTGATAGACTCCTGTATCCGCTGTTGGTTCCGGTTTACCTCACGGATTTTCGCGTCGATCTCCGAGACCATCTCCGTCGTCGCTTCCACGCTGTCGACCGTCTCAGTCGCGATCTCCGAGACCGAATCAATCAACTGCTCGATTCGGTCAGCCTCCGCCTGGGACTCGCCGGCGAGGTTCTTCACTTCGTCGGCGACGACGGCGAACCCCTCGCCCGCTTCGCCGGCCCGAGCGGCTTCGATAGACGCGTTAAGCGCCAGCATATTGATCTGCTCGGCCAGGTCGTCGATTGTCGCGACCACGTCGTCTATCTCGTCGATCCGCTCGGCCAGTTCCGTCGCGTCTTCCGCCATCAGCTCGCTCGCGTCCGTGACAGCCTCGACAGTTTCGAGGAGGTCGCGAGTGGCACCTTCCGATTCCTCGGCCAGCGTCTCCGTCTCGTCGCTCTGGGCGCTGATGGTCTCGACGCTCGAAGCGACTTCCTCGGTCGCCGCACTCAGCGTCTGTATCTCCTTGTCAACGTCGCCGACGTTGCTGGCTTCCTGCTCCGCGATGTCGGCGATCTCCTCGGCGTTTTCGGTCACCTGTTCGGCCGCGGATTCGAGGTCTGTAACGGATGTCTCGATCTCCTCGCTGACCTTCTGTTGGACCCGTTCTATCGACTTGCGCTGTTCGACGAGGTCAGTGACGCGACTGACGTATTCGAAAGACCCGACAACGTCGCCGTCCGGTGCGACCAGCGGCACGCCAGTGGCCCGGACGTGCCAGTCCGTCCCGTCGTCGTGCGTGCCGGACCTGACGTCAGTTTCCCTGATTGCGTCACCCGTCCGTGCGACCTCCTCCGCCAGCGTCTCGGTCACTTCTTCGGTCCCGACGACTTCGTGTGCCGGGCGATCGAGTGCGGTCTCCGCATCGATGCCGATGAACGCCTCCTGTTCCTCGTTCCAGTGGGTCAGCCATCCGTCATCGTCGACGACGATGACCGGTTCCGGGAACAACGCGACGAGTTGATCGAAGAGATGACGCCAGTGGTCGCGCTCGGCGCGGAGACGTTCGGTCTCGTCGCGCGCCTCCGACCGTTCGGGCGCGAGTGATGCCTTTTCAGGGGTGGATCCGGACATGTTTGGATACAAGATTCACCTGCTATCTTAAGAAGTTTCGTACGGGTACCGCTAAGGTTCCGCTATGTCATCACTCGTCGGCCTCGCGGCGGACCATGGCCGTCGCCTCGTATGAGATGACCAGTTCGTCACCCTGGTTCAGGCCTTCGTGGCGGGTGGTGACGAACCCCCGACTCGGGTCGCTTTCGGAGCGCCGCTTGTCGATGATTTCGGTCCGCAATCGCAGGGTGTCACCGGGCCGGAGCGGCAGACGCCAGCGGAGGTTGTCGACGCCGACACCCGCCAGTGTCGCCATTTCCTCGCTGCTCTCGACGTGGAGGCGCATGCATATCGCGGCGGTCTGCCACCCCGAGGCGACCAGCCCGCCGAAAACGGAGTCCTCGGCAGCATCTTCGTCAGTATGGAACGGTTGCGGGTCGTACTTCTCACCGAACGTGACGATCTCGGATTTCGAGACAGTGTATCCATCCGAGTGGCGCATGTCGCCGATCGAAATATCGTCGTAGAATTGCATACGATGGCGAACGCGACGGATGGATAAAAAGCCGACGTGGTGCAGTCGCCGGCATAGTGGATTCCCGTAGTCATTGAGCCAACCCTGATATTCGAAAATTATATTCAATGCTCACGAGAAAGAGAGTTATGAGCCTGACAGACCTGTTTGATCCGGACAGTATCGCAGTTATCGGTGCCTCACAAACGCCGGGGAAACTCGGCAACGACGCGATGGCGAACGCGAAGGAGTTCGATGGCCCCGTGTATCCGGTCAACCCCTCCGGAGAGGGAGAGGTCTACGGTTACGAGTTCGTCGACTCCGTTGAGGACACCGACGCCGACCTCGCGCTGTGCTGTGTCCCCGCCCCCGCGACGCCTGATGTCATCTCGGACTGCGGGGAGGCGGGCGTCGGCGGTGCTGTCGTCTTTGCCGGCGGATTCGCCGAATCCGGCGAGCGTGGCGAGCAACTCCAGGAACAGATCCGCCGCGCTGCACAGGAGTACGATATTTCCATCCTCGGGCCAAACACGGCCGGACACATCATCCCACACCGGTCCGTTTTCAGTTCCTTCGTCCCTGGATTCGACGACATAGAGACCGGGGACGTGGCGGTAATCGCCCAGAGCGGCGGCGTCGGAGTAACCGCCACGTTCCAACTGGATAGGGAAGGGTACGGGACCGCGGGCATGTACGGGCTCGGGAATCGCGTCAACACGGACTTTGGCGACGTGATTCCAGCTGTCGATGACGACCCGGAGACCGGCGCGATGGCCCTTCACATCGAAGGGACGGACAGATTCGACGCGGCCGTGCAGGCTATCGACGAGGCCAGTACTCCCGTGGTCGCACTCAAATCCGGGAACCGGGTCGACGAGTTCGTGCAGTCTCACACTGCCGCACCGGTTCAGGCGGGCGACCACTACGAACAGGAACTCACGGACGCGGGTGCTGTCATGGCGGAGTCGATGACCGAACTACTCGATGCAAGCCGGGTTCTGTCGACGTGTCCGACGCCAGCGGGCCCCAACGTCGGACTCGTCACGGCACAGGCCGGGCCAGGAATCATGATGGCGGACTACCTCGAGGAACGGAACGTCAACTTCCCGGCGCTGACCGAGGAAACCCGCGAACGGCTCGACGACATCCTGCTCGGGTTCACGTACGACCAGAACCCGGTCGATACGGGCCGCCCGATGCCAGAGTTCGGCGAGGTCATCGACGCTGTCGGGCGCGACGACAACGTCGACATCGTCCTCGTATACGAGATCTTCGAGCATTCCCTGGGATACCCGGTCGAAGAACTCGAACAATTCACGAGTGAGGTAGACAAGCCAGTCGTGTTTACCGTCGCTGGCCCAAGCGACGCCCTTGCCGAAGACCGACAGCGGATGGAAGACCTCGGTGTCGCCACGTTCAATACGCCCGAGCGGGGCGCTTACGCTGCGTCCGTGCTGGCCGAAACGTCGCGCTAGATTACCGGCCTGTCTCCCTCACTGAGTGATTGTCCCCGTTCTCGGGACACGGAGATTTCTGGCTGTCGCTGCGGGTACCAGAAACGTTTACATGGTATTAGTCATCATTGTCTGTATGGTTCAAGAAAGCGACTTGGCAGAAGCGGCTGCCGAAGCAGATGACCTCCCACATCCGCACGACGTTGTCGGCAAACACGAAGAGATCCCGATTACAGACATCTTCGACGAGGTGTTCATGCAGGAGTTCACAGATTTCGATTCGTTCGACGAGATGGTCGCAGCCAGTCCCTCGGACGCTAGTTCGGCGGCCGAACTCGAGCTGGTGCCCGACGGGACGTGGGACGAGTTCGTTGCCGAGGCGACGACGTTCGAAGACGAAGAGGAGATGGTGTTCGCCGCTCGCGATCACTGGGTTGAGACGCAACTGGGCCTGTAACAGCGAGTTCCACAGCGTGTTCGCCCGGTCATAGTCACATCGATATCCGTACGTAGCGGGTTTGAAAAGCCGTTTTCTTCCACACAACCACAATAATTATGATGGTTGTGTCGTAACGACAGGGTAGACACTATGAGCACCACTGATGCGGAACGGCCAGTGCTGATTGCGGGTGCGGGTCCGGTCGGGATGACGACGGCGCTTGCGCTGAACGCACGCGGCGTTCCTGCGACGATTCTTGAAGCTGAGTCGGAGGACCGTGATCGGTCGGGGAGCCGAGCGATCTACGTCCACGGGTCGACACTGCACACGCTCGAACGCGCTCACCCGGGACTGGGCGAGAACCTCGTCAAGGACGGACTGGTCTGGCCGACCCGGCGGACGTGCTGGCGGGGCAAAGAAGTGTTCAGTCGGACCTACGACAACCCAGGTGGCGACGGGAAATTCCCGCATTTCACCAGTATCCCGCAGGCCCGAACGGAAGACTACATGCACGAAGCCATCGAGGAAGCGGGGATCGAGATTCACTGGGACTGTGCGGTGGAGACAGTCGAATCGAGTCCGGACGGTGTCACCGTCGAAACGTCCGACGGCCGCGAGTGGGAGACGCCGTATCTCGTTGGGGCGGACGGCGGTGGCTCGACAGTCCGCGACGAAATCGGTGCCGAGTTCGAGGGCGACCAGTCGGAGAACTCGTTCATCATCGCCGATGTCGACGAAATCGACGACGAGGACGAGCAGTGGCCGCTCGAACGGCTGTTCCACTACGATGACCCGAGAGCCGGCGGGCGTAACGTCATGCTCGTCCCGTTTACTGGCGGCTGGCGACTGGACATTCAGTGTGTCGAAGGGGACGATCCAGACGAACTGGTCACCGACGAGAAGATGCAGGAGTTCGTGTCGGAGATAATGGGCGAGCAGTACGCCGACAACGTCTCCTGGGTGTCCAGTTACAAGTTCTTGCAGGTCATGGCCGACACGTTCATCGACGAGAACCGTCGCGTACTGCTGGCCGGCGAGGCAGCACACCTGCTTGCGCCCTTCGGTGCCCGCGGGATGAACTCGGGCGTCGCCGACGCCGACGAAGCGGCCTCAGCCATCACCGTTGCGTACCACGCACAGCGGGACGCCGTCGCGCGTGACGAAGTCGAACTCTACGCGGCACGCCGTGAGCGCGCTGCCGAATACAATCTCGAAGCCGCCGGGACGGCGCTTGAGTACCTCCAGGGCGACAATCCCGCGACGGTCCTCCGCAAGGAGGCGGCCGCGTCGCTCGCAGACTACTTCGAGCCGGCAGGGGAGTATCTGGACGACGCGCCGTACGGCCCCCACGACGCACCTCCGATTGTCACGACGGGCAACTACTGAGTCGGTCCCGACCGGCTCCGTCCGCTGCTGGGGCATCACCGCCGCTTTGTTTCGGCGTTCTCCTGACGGTCGCGCTGTCGCTCGCTTGGTTGTTACTACGAAGTGCGAATGGACGATAGAGTAGAGTACAGATCCCGTAGCGGAGGTGTGGCTGTTCCCGTGCCCGCTTTTCTCGCCAAGCGAGAGAATTTTGTCGGTGTACTCTCTATTCTAGATAGAGATGTGGATATCCACGAATGTAATTCGACAGAAAAAGACCATATATCCGAGATATAGGTCCAATAGGGCGGCGTTTCACTCACATATACGAGAGCTTGGACTCCGTAAGCACCCACCGCCGCAGTTCATTGAGGCTGCGCAGTGAGAGTGCGTTCATTGCATCGATGCGATCCAGTCAACAGAAGCGGTGCTTGACCGCTTCAGAGACCTGCTTTGTGCACCTCGTGCTGAGAACCGCAGTTGGGTGGTGGTCTTCCCGTTTTCTGGTGGACGGATGCGAACAGGGCCGCGATCAGGACAGACGGAACTAGTGCGAACTCAGCCGGTCGCTCCAGGTACCGTTCTTCACTGCGACAGCCAGGGCGACGGTACCGACGACAGCGATAATCGCTCGGCCGCCGAGCCCCAGGGACATCCCGGCGAGCGACGCGAGCGTGTTCGTCAACAGGAACAGCACGACAACGGGGAGAACCCAGCTGACCGTCAGGAGCCACGGCCTGGCTACCCATTCGAAGTGGTCGGTTCCGGCACGGAACTCTGCCAGCGCTTCCCCGCGCAGCAGCCAGCCGACGATGACAGTGAACGCGAACAACCCAACGGTCAACATTAGATCTGCGAGCGTGCCGGAGACGAACTGAAAGACCGAGTTTGTGAGTGCCAGCCCGCTCCCAGTGGCCGCAAGCAGAACCGAGACCACCACTGTTGCCCGGCGTCGCGGGACGCCGAAGCTATCCACGAGGGTGGCGACCGGCGTTTCGAGCAGGCTGATACCGCTGGTCACCGCGGCCATCAAAACGGTCGCGAAAAACGCCGTCGCGACCAGTGTGCCGCCCGGAAGCGTCTCGAACGCTGTCGCGAGCGCGACGAACAGCGCACCGGGGCCGCCCTGCCCGGGGTCAACGCCCTGGGAAAACAGCAGCGGAATGACGACCAGTCCGGCGAGGACACCGATGAACGTGTTCGAGACCGCGATGACCAGCGTGTCTCGCGGAAGGGATGCGTTGTCGTCGAGATACGAGGCGTACGTCAGCATTACCCCAGCGCCAAGCGAGAGGGTGAACAGCGCCTGGCCCGCTGCTGGCCCGATAACGCTCAGGAAGTTGGCGGCGAGGTAGTCGGCGTCGAAGCTGAGATAGAACGCGTAGCCGGCGGCCGTGCCCGGCTGGGTAGCCGTCCAGGCCGCGAGGCCGAGAAGGATTATCACGACGCCCGGCAGCATCACCTTCGAGACGCGTTCGATACCGCCGCTCACGCCGAAGAAGACGATCGCGGCGACGATACCGAGGAACAGCAGGTGAAAAGCGACCGCTTCGAGGCCGAAGCTGATTGCCCCGAAGTACTGCTGGGGCTGCCCGAAGTACGCTCCGACCGGCGAGACCAGCGTGTAGCGGAGAATCCACCCGCCCACGACGGAGTAGAACGAGAGGATAACGAGCGTTGTGAGGACGTTGAACGCTCCCAGCCACGACCCCCAGCGGGAGCCGGTGAGTGAGCGAAGCGCCGCGGTCGGTGTCTGTCGGCCACAGCGTCCGAGGACGAACTCAGCGAGCAGTCCCGGGACGCCGATGCCGACGACGACGAGCAGGTAGACGATGAGGAACGCGCTACCACCGTTCCCGGCGGTCAGCCACGGGAACCGCCAGATGTTCCCGAGGCCCGCGGCACCGCCGACGGCGGCCAGCACGAAGCCGAGGTTCGATATCCATGAATCACGATCGGACATTCGTGTTCACCTCTGTCCATTGGGGACTCAAACCTGTGTTGATTCGATCGCTTGCGTGTAAGTAGGAAGGAGTTAGCCAGCCAACAGCCTAGCCCGCAGACGGACTGCCGTGCGTGGTCTCTCAGCCGATCACCGGCAGTCGGACGCCCGTCGCGGAAAACAGCGACAGTCGTCCGCCTCAGACCGCGAGGTACTCCGCAATCGCGTCTTCGTCCGCAATCGTCGACGGGCCGAGTTCGTCGACGACTGTGCCACGCTCCATCGCGTAACAGCGGTCGGCCATTTCCCGGATGACACCGAGGTTCTGCTCGACGAACAGAATCGTCGTCCCGAGGTCGTCGTTGATCGTCTGCATGTCCTGGCTTATCTGGTCGACGATGGAGGGCTGGATGCCCTCGCTCGGCTCGTCAAGCAGGAGCAAATCGGGGTTCGAGACCAGCGCCCGGCCGATAGCGAGCATCTGCTGTTGCCCGCCCGAGAGCGTGCCGGCCTCCTGGCCCGCCCGCTCTTCGAGGACCGGGAAGTAGTCGTATATCTGGTCGTACAGCGTCTCGTCGCTGTCCGCCCTGATGGTCTCACCCATCTTGATGTTCTGCTCGACGGTTAGCTTGGGGAACACGTCGCGGCCCTGCGGGATGTAGCCGATCCCGGCCCGTGCGCGCTCGTCGGCGCTCGCGTGGGTCACGTCGGTGCCGTCGTAGCTGATGGACCCCTCGCTGGGCTCTAACAGCCCCATCACCGTCTTCAGGAGCGTCGTCTTGCCGACGCCGTTTTTCCCCATCACGCCGACGATTTCCCCCTCCTCGACGGCGAGATCCACGTCCCGCAGTATCGGTGTCGTGTCGTAGGCGGCGGTGACACCATCGAGTTCGAGCATCACGACTCACCCCCCAGATATATCCGCTGGACCTCGGGGTCCGACTCTATCTCCTCGATTGGCCCTTCACGGAACACCTCGCCGTTGTGCAGCACAGTCACTTCTTCGGCGATGTTCGCGACGAAGTCGGTGTCGTGTTCGATGACGACGAAGGCGATGCCTTGCTCCTCGTTGAGCCGGGTGATCCGCTCAGCGATGGCTTCGCGCTCGGCCACGTCGAGGCCGGCGACCGGCTCGTCCAACAGGAGGAGGTCGGGTTCGAGCGCGGCGGCCATCCCGATCTCCAGTTGCTGTTGCTGACCGTGCGAGAGTTGCCCGGCATCGACGTCCTCGTAACCGGTGAGCCCCGCGGCCTCGATGGCCTCGGCGACCACCCGCCGTCGCTCCTCCCCGTCGGCGAACTGCTGAACGGGAAGCCTGACGTTCTCTCTGACGCTCAGGTCACCGTAGACGGACGGGACCTGGAATTTCATACTGATCCCGCGTGAGACCCGCTCGTGTGGGTCGAGATCGGTGATGTCGTGGCCGTTGTAGTAGATACTGCCATCGGTCGCCTCGTAGGACCCGGTAATCAGGTTCAGCAGTGTCGACTTGCCAGCGCCGTTGGGACCGATGAGACAACGTAGCTCCCCCTCGGCGACGGAGAAATCCACGTCGTCCGTGGCGGTGAACCCGCCGAACTGCTTCACGAGCCCGTCGGTCTGCAGCAGCGTCTCCGTCCTGTCGCCCGTTGCCAGTTCCGCGGCGGTCTGTCGGACGTTCGGTCCGAGCGAATCGATGTCGGATTCGGTTTCAGTATCACTCATTAGTCACTCACCTCACTCGACGCGTCGGGTGCGTCAGCCCCGCCGGCCTCGCCCGGACCGAGCCGGGCTTCGACGATCTGCTGGTGGACCCACGGGACGAACCCGCCGGGGAGCACCAGAATCGTCACCAGCAACAGGGACCCCAGCAGGACCAGCGCCAGCTCTCCGGCCATCGAGATGCGGAGGTATTCGACGCCCAGCGTGGCGACGACAGCCCCGAGCAGGCTCTTTCGGCCGCCGAGGCTCACCCAGATGACCGGCAGCGTCGCGAACAGCAGCGAGAACACGGTCGGGTCGATGTAGACGTTCCGTGCGGCGTACAGCACGCCGGAAAGGCCCGCCAGCGCGCCCCCGAGCGTGAACACGACGAACTTGACGCGGGTCACGTTGTAGCCGAACATCTCGGTCCGGTCCTCGTCCTCGCGGACGGCGACCATCACGCGGCCGTAGTCCGAGTTGACCAGGGCGCGCAGCCCGAGGTACGCCCCGACCAGCAACGCCAGCACGAGGTAGTAGAACGGGCTGATCTCGACCGCCCCGATGCCGATTATCCGCATCGGGAACGGGTTGTAGATGAACTGGTAGGACGCCCCGCCGACGCCGAGGGTCAACAGGGGGATGTCCGGCATCCCGTTGAAGCCGCCCAGCGCCGCCTCGCCGATGGCCCACTCGGACCCGGCGGTCTGGGCCATGAACGTGTGCAGCACGATTGTCGAGACGAGCGTGATGATGGTCACGTAGACGTCGCGCACCCCGCCGTAGAACATGAAGTAGCCCAGTATCGCCGCGCTGACGCCACCGCCGACGATGCCGGCGATGACAGCAGCCGTGATACCGCCCGGGGTCGCGAAGTTGATCGAGACGACGCCGAACGTGTAGGCCCCGATGCCGAAGAAGACGACCTGGCCGAAGCTCAGCACGCCCGAGTAGCCCCAGACGACCGACAGCGAGAGCCCCAGCAGGGCCAGTACCATGAACAGCGACAGCTGGGACCCGTCGCCGAACAGCGGGTAGACGGCAAGCGCCGCGACGGCGACGAGGAAGCCGACCCAGAACCCCCGTGAGTCGCCGATGGTGTTCGGCCCCTCGAACCGACTGCGGAGCCGACTCGGGAGCGAACTGTTCGCCTCGCCGTGTGCACTGTCTGTCGACATTTATTCGCTCTCCTGTCTGCGTTTCTGTAGCTGTTCGATGAACCCGGTGATGCCGTCGGGGAGGAACCGCAGCGCGACGAGCGCGGCCACGAGCAACGCGATGCGGCCGATGAATGTCCCGTAGAGGTTCGAGAACACAGCCAGTATCGCCCCGAGGACGCCCCCCGACAGCGCGGTCCCGAGGACGACGCTCGGGCCCCCGACCACGACGGCGACGAACGACTCGACGAGGAACTGGTCCCCGAGCGTCGGCCGCATCGTGACGACCGGCGCGAAGAGCGCGCCCGTCAGTCCCGCCAGTGCCGACCCGATGCCGAACGTCAGCATGTACATGCGCTCGGTGTTGACGCCCATCGCCTGTGCGGTCTCCTTGTCCTGTATCGTCGCCCGGGCGCGCATCCCGAAGTCGGTCCGAGTGAACAGGTAGTAGGTGGCGACGAGCAGCCCGATGCTGACGCCGGCGAGGACGATTCGGTACGTCGAGTAGGAGAACGCACCGTACTCGATGGGGCCAAAGGGCGTCGAGAGGCCGTCGATGGAGTTGCCGTAGGCGATTCGGGTCCCCTGGGTCAGTATCAGGCTGAGCCCGAACGTGGCGACCATCGAGTCGGCCAGCCGGTCGTACAGCGGCTCGATGATGTCACGGCCGAGGGTCCGCTGGCTGACCCAGTTGGGCCACGCCCCGGAGATGATGACCCGCTCGGTCAGAATCCCGAACAGGCCGGTGACCAGGCCGCCGGCGACCATCGCCACGACGAGCGGGAGGCCGAGTTGCGTCACTGCCAGCGTCGCGGTGTAGGCACCGATGAGGATGAACTCCCCGTGTGCCAGATTGATGACGCCCATAATCCCGAAGATGATGGCCAACCCCGCCGCGGCGAGCACGATGAACGCGAAGCTATCGAGGAACTGTAACGCGAGGTTGATGCCGTTTACCATCCCTATTCGGCCTCCTCGTAGTAGTCGACCGGGGTGTACTGGGTCTGTTCCGGGTTCTCGGGGAGGTTACAGCCGGCCGTCTCCGAGAGGAACGTTTCGGGTATCTGGCGGTTCTCGACGGCTTCGACGTTGTGTTCCTCGTCGGCACGCATGATCCACATGTGGTGGTCGACGTGGTGGGTCGCACCGTCGAGACGGATCGTCTCGCCCTCCGGTGCTTCAGGTGCCTCCTCGGTGCCGAGTTCGATCCCCGATTCCAGGGCGTCGATGACCTCCGGTTGTTCGGTGGTGCCGGCCTGCTCGACGGCCTTCTTGTACATGTACGTCGAGAAGTAGTTGGTCTCGGCCTCTTCGTTGAGGTACGGCGCGTCGGGGTACATCTCGAAGTACCGGTCGACGAAGCCGCCGTCTCTCGTGTTGCTGTCGGTCGGAACCTCCTCCATGTAGTTGACGCCCGCGTAGATGTTTGCCATCGCCGGGGCGTCGAGCCGTCGGTGCTCGTACCCCTGTGCCATCGCCGTCGAGGTGCCGATAGGAATGTCGAGCCCGGCCGAGGCCTTCTGCTCGTAGAACGACGTGTGGTTCGCGCCAACGAGCATCGACATCACGAAGTCCGGGTCGGCCTCCTGAATCCGGTTGATGGTCGACCCGAAGGAGGACTCGCTCAGCGGGATGAACTCCTCGCCGAGGACGTTCGCGTCGTTCTCGTTTGCCAGCACCTTTACCCAGTCCGCGGAGAGCTGGCCGAAGTTGTAGTCAGCCGCGATAGTGTAGATGTCCGGGCCGAACTCCTCGACCAGGTACGGGAGGACGATGCCGAGTTGCTGGCGCGCGGTCGGGCCGACCGCGAAGGTAAACTCGTCGCAGACGCCGCCCTCGTACTGGGTGGTGTAGAAGTACAGCTGTTCGTTGCGGTCGATTATCGGCCGGATGGCCTCCCGGGTCGCCGAGGAGTAGCCGGCCCACAGCGCGTCGACGTTCTCCTCGTTTATCGCCGTGCGGGTGAGCTCCTGGTAGCGCTGGTTGTCCGACTGGGGGTCGCGCTGGAACGTCTCTATCTGCTTGCCGTCGATACCGCCGTTTGCGTTGATTTCCTCGATGGCGAGCATCGACGCCTTGGCCTTCGGATCGCCGACGAGGGCGAAGTTCCCCGACTGGTCCTCCAGGACGCCGATTTTGATGGTATCGGCGCTGCTCGCGGTATCCGTCGAGGTTCCGCCTTCGCCGGCGGAACAGCCGGCGAGGCCGGTGACGAGTGCGGCCCCGCTCGCACTGAGGAACTGTCGGCGGCTGACGGACGACCGGGTCATGCTACCACCGCCAGTTCCAGTTCGCCGTTGCTACCGTTTTCCACAGCATCGTTGGTCATCTCTCGTTCTTTACTCGTGATATCCGAACGTTCGTCCATGATTTCGCTCACAGTGTTGCCGTCCGGGAGGGAGAAAATAAGGTTTACCACTCTTATCTTATATTCTCCTCCACATAGACTGGAGAGTATAAGGTCGTCAAAGGATATGACGAATAGTCATCGAAACCACTAGGATTGCCCGAAGAATTTGAACTTTTCATCAATTCTGCGGTGCCACCGGTCAATGCGACAAAACGGGGATACCGGTGGCGTTTTCCCGACAGCATGACCCGTCTGTCAGCCGTCAGTCAAATCCGGGCGCTGAGCCCGCGAATCGGCCGTCAAATTCTCGCCCGCGCCGGAAGCGCCATCGGTCGCCGGGACCGCCGGCAGACTGGACGTGAGTCACGTTTCCCCCGCAGACGGAGACAATTCCGGAGTCGGAACCCTTCATTTACGGCCGAAACTTTAGCATTTAATCCATCTCTCGATATAGAGGCGTCACTTGCGCAGAGAGCAACCATTTTAGTATGTGTATTCAAAGAGAGGGGCAGATGATAGACGAACAGTCAGAAATACTCGGGACGGTGGCGCGATGAGCAACGGACTTGTGCCCGGTGAGGTCATCACGGGTGAGGGAACTGTAACACTGAACGAGGGTCGCGAGACGACCGAAGTGACGGTCGGCAACACCGGCGACAGACCCTCGCAGGTCGGGTCGCACTTCCACTTCTTCGAGGCCAACGCGGCCCTGGAGTTCGACCGCGAGGCGGCCATGGGGATGCGGCTGAACATCCCCGCCGGGACGGCCGTCCGGTTCGAGCCCGGCGACGAGCAGACGGTCGAACTCGTCGAAATCGGCGGCAAGCGCCGCGCTCACGGGATGAACGGGCTGGTCAACGGGAGCGTCGACGGCGACACGAGCGAGGCGGTCGAGCGCATGCGGTCGGCCGGGTTCCGCGACACCGGGGCCGAAACCGACGGCGGCGACGCGGAGTCCGAACGATGACACGCGATATCGACCGCGAGAACTACGCCGAACTGTACGGGCCGACGGCGGGCGACAAAATTCGACTGGGCGACACGGAACTGTTCGCCGAGGTTGAGGAGGATCTGCGGACCCACGGCGATGAAGCGGTGTTCGGCGGCGGCAAGACGCTCCGCGACGGCCTGGGAATGGCTCCCGGCGTCACGCAGGCGGAGGGCGCGCTCGACTGGGTGCTGACGAACGCGACGATAATCGACCCCGTTCTCGGTATCGTCGCCGCCGACATCGGCATCCGGAACGGCGAAATCGCCGGCATCGGCAAGGCCGGCAACCCCGATACGATGGACGGCGTCGACATGGTCGTCGGCCCGTCGACGGACGTCTATCCGGCCGAAGGGAAGATTGCGACCGCCGGCGGCCTCGACATCCACGTCCACTTCAACTCCGCACAGCTCCACGAACACGCGCTCTCGGGCGGGATTACGACGCTGTTCGGCGGCGGGTACGGCGGCGGTGCGACCACGTGTACGACCGGCCCGGAGAACGTCAAACGCTTCCTGCAGGCCGCCGAAGCGTGGCCGGTCAACGTTGGCTTCTACGGGAAGGGCAACGCCTCCGACCCCGGCCCGCTCCGCGAGCAGGTCGAGGCCGGTGCCTGCGGGCTGAAACTCCACGAAGACTGGGGGTCGACGCCCGAAACGATCGATACCTGCCTCGAAGTCGCCGAGGACGAAGACGTGCAGGTGTGCATGCACACCGACACGCTGAACGAGGCGGGGTTCCTGGAGAACACCTTCGGTGCCGTGGACGGTCGGACCATGCACCTGTTCCACATCGAGGGCGCGGGTGGGGGCCACGCGCCCGACATCATGGAGATGGTCGGCGAGCCGAACATGCTGCCGTCGTCGACGAACCCCTCGATGCCCTACACCGACAACACGTTCGACGAGCATCTGGACATGGTGATGGTGTGTCACCACCTCAACCCCGACGTGCCGGAAGACGTGGCCTTCGCCGAGTCCCGCGTTCGTGCGGAAACCATCGCCGCCGAGGACGTGCTCCACGACATGGGGGCCATCTCGATGATGACCTCCGACTCGCAGGCGATGGGCCGGATGGCCGAAGTCATCCCGCGGACGTGGCAGACGGCCTCGAAGATGAAGTCCCAGCGCGGCCCGCTCCCCGAGGACGAGGGGACCGGCGCGGACAACCACCGTATCAAGCGCTACATCGCGAAGTACACGGTCAACCCCGCTATTAGCGCCGGCATCGAGGACCACGTCGGGACGCTGGAGCCCGGGAAACTGGCCGACATCTGCCTCTGGGATCCCGCCTTTTTCGGCGTCAAGCCGGCGATGACGTTCAAGGGCGGCTTCCCGGTCCACTCGGAGATGGGTGAGGCCAACGGGTCGCTGATGACCTGCGAGCCGATTCTCCAGCGCGAACGCGCCGGTGCGGTCGGCAAGGCCAAACACGCCCTATCGCTGTCGTTCGTCTCCCCGGCGGCCGCCGAGGCCGACGTCGGCGAGGAGTACGGCCTCGATTCCCGCGTCGTCCCCATCGAGGGCGCGCGCACGCCCGGCAAGGACGACATGGTGCACAACGACTACTGCCCCGACGACATCGAGGTCGATCCGGAGACTTTCGAGGTCCGGGTCGACGGCGACCACGTCACCTGCGAACCGTCTTCCGAACTCCCACTCGCACAGCGGTACATGCTATGAAACTAACAGCCAAAGAACAGGAACGACTCACGGTCTTCACCGCCGCAGAGGTCGCGCGACGCCGCAAGGAACGCGGCGTCCCGCTGAACCACCCCGAAGCCGTCGCCTACATCAGCGACTGGTGCATCGAGCGCGGACGGGACGGCCAGTCGGTCGCCGAAATCCGCTCCGGCGCGTCGAAACTGCTCGGCCGCGAGGACGTGATGGACGGCGTCCCGGAGATGATCGACATGATTCAGGTCGAACCCGTCTTCCCTGACGGGACGAAACTGGTCACGGTTCACGACCCGATCCGGTCCGACAGCGTCGGGTCAGCCGACGATGATGTGGAAGAGGCAGAGGCGGCGACTGATGGCGGAGACTCGGCGGGGACAGACGAATGAGCCTCACACATCGCGACGTGGCGACGGTCGGTATCGGCGGCCCGGTTGGCTCCGGAAAGACCTCGCTGCTGACCGCGCTTGTCCCGAAACTGCGCGAACAGGGCCTGGACGTGGGCGTCATCGCCAACGACATCCTCACCCAGGAGGACGCGGACGTGCTGCGCGAACGCTTCGCGGGGGTCGTCCCGGAGGACCTCGTCGCCGGCGTCGAAACAGGCGCGTGCCCGCATACGGGCATCCGCGAGGACCCGTCGATGAACCTCCAGCAGATCGACTCGTTCGTCACCGACCATCCGGAGCTCGACATAGTGCTGGTCGAGAGCGGCGGCGACAACCTCGCGGCGACGTTCAACCCCGAACTCGCCGACTACTCGCTGTACGTCATCTCGGTCGCGGAGGGGGAGGACATCCCCCGCAAGCGCGGCCCCGGCGTCGTCGATTGTGACCTGCTCGTCATCAACAAGACCGATCTGGCCCCGCACGTCGGCGTCGACCTCGACGTGATGGAACGGGACGCCGACGAGGTCCGGGACGGGCCGGTCGTGTTCACCAACTGCAAGGACGAGACGAACGTCGACGACGTGCTGTCACACGTCCGGGAGGGGGTGCTGTTCGCCTGATGGCCGCCGACGCGCCCCATCCGGCGTTCGAGGGGTATGCGACCGAGGCCGTGCCACAGGCCGCCGTGGGGTCGCCGGGGAAAGACGGGGTACTCGAACTGAGCTTCGAGCAGGCGAGCGACGGGACGACCCTGGTTCATGACTACGCCACGGTCCCGTTCCACATCTCGGGGACGCTGGGACACGACCCACATCCCGACGCTGACACAGTTTTCATCCAGTCACCGACCGGCGGCGTCGCCCAGGGCGACCGCCACGACGTGTCGATAACCGTCGGGGACGAGGCCGTCGCGCACGTCTCGACACAGAGTTCGACGAAGGTCCAGACGATGACGTGCAACTACGCCGCCGCCGACACGACCCTCAGCGTCGGCGCCGGCGGCCACCTGGATTACGTGCCCGAGCCGACGATACTCCACGCCGATGCCCGATACCTGCAGGAACTGACGGTCGATCTGGCCCCCGGCGCGACCGCCGTGGTCAGCGACGTGGTCGTCCCGGGTCGCCTCGCCCGGGGTGAACGGTTCGCGTTCGAACGGTACCTCTCCCGCGTGCGCGGGAGCGGGCCTGATGGCCTCCTGTTTGAGGACGCGACGCACTTGACGCCTGCGGACGGGGAGCCCACAGCACCCGGCGTTCTCGGCGAGTTTACCGTCTACGGGACGACGTTCGTCCTCGCGCCGGACCACGACGAATCCGAACTGAGCGACGCGTTACATGCAGCCGTTACCGACGGCGAAGCCCGGGCCGGTGCGACAGCGCTCCCAAACGGGGCCGGTGTTGTGGTCCGCGCCCTCGGCGACCGGGCCGAGACCGTCCAGGCGACGCTCCACGCGGCCTGGGACCATGCCAGACAGGAGTTGGTGGACGCGCCCGCGCCGGCCGGGAGGAAGTACTGATGTTGGTTGCAGATACCTACCTCGGCCACCGCGACGACGATGCCATCGCCGAGGCCGTCGATACGTCGGACCACGCTACGGTCGTGCTCTCGGACACCGAACGCCAACGCTCGCGGGTCCGAACCGAGACGACAGACGGCCGGGACCTCGGTATCGTGGTTGCCCGCGACCTCGCGGACGGTGACGTACTGGCAGCCGAAGACGGCACCCTCGTCGTCGTCGAACTCGCCGCAATCGAGGCCCTCGTGCTCGATTTCGCCGACGCCGATGTTTCACCGACCGCGGCGCTGGAACTCGGTCACGCAGTCGGGAACAAACACTGGAACCTCGCGGTCCGCGAGCGAGAGGCCCTGTTCCCCGTGACCGACTCGAAGGAACGGATGGAAGATACGGTCGCCGACCTGCTCCCGGCAGACGTGCCGACACGGTACGAGCACGTTCCGCCGACGACGTTCGACGATGACGGGGCCGATCATACCCACGGCGACGGTACCGGCATGCACGACGACGGCCACAGCCACGGCGGCGCAGGCCACGCCCACGACCACGGCGTCCGTACTATCGATGGGGGCGACCAATGAGCGACGCCGCAGCGCTTGAATCGTTCCGGCTCGCTGATTCGTTCCTCCCCGTCGGGACCTACACCGTCTCGTACGGGCTGGAGCAGTTCATTCAGGACGACCGGGTCGAGGACGCGGCGGAGCTCGAAGCGCTCCTGTCGACGTACCTCCGCCGGCAAGTCGGTCCCGCCGAACTCGTCGCACTTCGGGCCGCACACGCCGCCGCGACCGAGGGTGATCTCGATGCGGTCTGTCGGGCCGACCGGCGGCTTTCGGCCGTGACGCTGGCCGCGGAGTTTCGCGAGAGCGCCCAGCAGTCCGGGGACCGACTGCTCTCGCTTCAGATAGAACTGCGTGAGGAGGCGCTGCTGGACCGCTACGCCGAGCGCGTTGACGCCGACGAAGCGCCCGGCAACTACGCCGTGGTGCTCGGCGTTGCGACCGGACTGGCTGGCGTCCCCGTCCGCGAGGCCTGCCTGCTGTGCTGTCACGGCTTCGTCACCGGACTGCTGGGTGCGGCCCAGCGGCTCCTCTCGCTCGGCCACACAGATGCCCAGCGAATACTGGATGACCTACAGCCGGTGATGACAGCCGCAGTCGACGACAGCGCGGACCGAGGAATAGACGAGATGACTCCGTTTGCTCCCCTGATAGACGTATTGGCCGCCGAACACGAGCGCGCAGAGCGGCGGCTGTTCGCCAGTTAACGACCGATTGATTCAGCACAGCGATGTCCGTAAAAGGGGGCTCAGACACCCTTCCAACGGACGCGGTCGACGTTTGCTCTTGAGGGTGGGTCACACGTTCCATTAGCTAATCCGCTTCGTAGACGGCCGTCGGAAAACTGGCGTGACCGGTGGTCAGTCCTGACCCGTCATTCGGCACTCGCAACGAGCAGGAACGTCTCTGGTCGCACCGCCTCGAACTCGATCGTGAAACCGTGCTGGCGGAGCGCGTCCGTGGCCTCGCCAGCGGAAAACCGCTCGTCGACGGGCGGGCCGTTGCTACCACTGCCGGAAGCCGCCCAATCGGCGATGGCGAACGTCCCGCCTGACTTGAGCACTCGTGCGACCTCGTTCAGCGCCCCGTCGCTAGCGAACTCGTGGTAGGTCATCGTCGAGAACACCCCGTCGAGACTGCTGGTATCGAACGGGAGGTCGTCGACCCCGCTCGTCACGAGGTCGACGTTGTCAGGGACGCCCTTCTCCCGGTAGTAGTCGTGCATCGCGTCCTGGATATCGACGGCGTACACGTGATCAACGTCCGGTGCGATGTCGTCGGTGTAGAACCCGGTCCCGCTCCCGAGGTCCGCGACCGTCTCGTCACTGTCGGGTGATAGCGCCCAGCGGAGCTCTTCCGCGGAGAGGGAGCGGTACCGTTGCTGTGCGTCTTCGAGCTTGTCGGCTCGGCCGGCGTCAAACGTGTGATACCCCATATTAGAGGTTCCGGAACGCCTCGTCGACGATTTCGCCGGTGTCGGCGACGATGTCCCCCATCTCCTCGTTGTCGGGTGCCATCCCGACGAGGCGGGCGATACGCATAATCGAGACGTGATAGACGCGCTGTCGGCCGGGTTCTTCTTCCCAGATGACGACGTTACAGGCCATGAGCGCCCCGATTTTGTTATCTGTCGCATCGAGAGCGCGGTCAGCGACTTCGGGGTTGCAGGCCCCCAGCACGTAGTAGGGGTCACGACCCGCGTCGACCTTCTCGTTGAGCATTTCGGAGGGCGAGAACTCGACGGGGACACCGAATCCGGCGTCGGTGAACACGTCTCGGACGTGTTCTATTGCGTCTTCGTGACTCATTTCGAGCGTCGTCTGTTGTTCGCCGATGTCATCAGGGTCGATCTGACTTGGGTCGATGGGGAGTACCATTCGTGTATTGTATTGTGCCTACAGAACAAAGGCTCTTCGGATACACTGTCGTGTGGTCAGAGGGGCTTCTGGCCACCCATCCAGCCAGAAGGCTCGCTGTTCACTGGTACCACGGCCGTAGCAGCAACCGACACTCGACCGATTGCGTAGGCTCTCGTGGTCGGAGTGGTTCTTCAGTGGCCAGTCAACGATGTCGACAGCGGGCACTGTCACGTGCATCGAACACGGACACCTGCCGAAGCCATTCACGCCAGGAAATGTCTTTACAGTGGCTAATATGCGATTTTGGGCTGCCTCGTTACACGTTTCGGGCGGCGTGGCAGTAACGCTGAAAACGAGAATTCTCGGCTGTCAACGGTCCACTCATAAACAACTTTCCGCGCGAGACAGTATTGTATTATATGTACAAAATAATTAAGTCCGTCGGGCTTGAACAAGAGAGCGATGACTGACGACGAACTAGAGGAGATCAGACGCAAAAAACTGAATGAGCTCCGTGACACAGGCGAAGCGGGAAGTAACGATGGATCAGAACCAGCGCGTGCTTCCGAGCCGATTTCGGTCGACGGCAAGCCGGAGCTGACCGACACAGCCGCTGAGCACGATGTCCTTCTGGTCGATTTCTACGCAGACTGGTGTGGGCCATGCCAGATGCTCGAACCTGTCGTCGAAACGATCGCCGCTGAAACCGCTGCGACAGTGGCAAAAGTCGATGTCGACGCGAACCAGCAGCTCGCCGCGGAGTACGGCGTCCGGGGGGTTCCGACGCTGCTCCTGTTCGCTGACGGGGAGCCGGTCGAGCGACTCGTCGGGATGCAGGACGAAGCGCAACTGCGTTCCGTAATCGAAGAGTATGCTTGATTCGGGCGGGTAGCAAGCTTATCCTGGGCGAAACGGGAACCAACCCCCTCTCACAAGCTAAGGAACTCGTAGCGGTTCATTTGGCACCTTCCGGACGTTCGTATACGACGTTTAGCACTCGCGTCCTGTCGATCAATAGCCCACAGTATTGTATTCTCCGCGAAATGCTTTTGCGTGTACTGATCCAATTACGAGATATGGCCGATATGTCGTTGATCGTCGACCACCCGAAAATGGTCTTGACGGCAGCAAACATCGTCGACGGCAGTGACCACGCATGAGCAACGCTACTCCCCCCGCCTTCGTTCGAGACCACCGTGAGGAACTGATCACACTCGCCCTCGATCTCCTGGCGATCGACACGTCGAACCCGCCCGGGGATACGCGTGAGATTGTGACCGAAATCGAGGGAGTCCTCGACCCGCTTCCGGTCGATGTCGAGCGGTTCGCAGTCGACCCGGCGAAGCCGAACCTTCTCGTTGGGATTCGCGGTGAGTCGGACCGAACGCTGCTGTACAACGGACACCTTGATACGGTTCCCTTCGAGGCCGACGCGTGGACCCACGATCCGCTCGGCGAGCGCGTCGACGACCGCGTGTACGGTCGCGGCGCGACCGATATGAAAGGTGCCGTGGCGTCGATGCTGCTCGCTATCCAGGCTTTCGCCGCCGCCGACGCTGAGCCGCCTGTCACACTCCTGTTTGCCTTCGTGAGCGACGAGGAGGTGGGCGGAGACGCCGGCCTGACTGCGCTGCTTGAGGCGGAACAGCTTGACGCCGACGCGTGCGTAATCGGTGAGCCGACCTGCGAGTCGGGCCGTCACTCCGTCACCGTTGCTGACCGGGGCAGCATCTGGTTGACACTCGAAGCGAGCGGTGAGGGGGCCCACGGTTCCCGGCCGATGCTGGGCATCAACGCGGTCGACCGACTCTACGATGCTGTCGAGACGCTGCGGGACCGCTTTGGCTCCAGGCGACTCGAGATAGATCCCGACGTGGAGCCGATTATCGACGAGTCGGTCGCATACTACGCCCCGTCACTGGGCGAGGATGTCGCTCGTGATCTGTTCCGGTACCCCTCTATCAACCTCGGCGTTCTCGAAGGCGGCGATGCGATAAACAGCGTCCCGCAGTCCGCCCGCGCCGAAATCGACATCCGACTGACGGCCGGGGTTGAGACGCCCGACGTGCTCTCGGAGATCCGGTCCTGTGTCGCCGACTGCGAGGGGATTACGATCACCGACGTCGCCTGGAGCGTCGGGACCGCTGAGGAGGCCGACAGCCCGCTCGTCGAAGCTGTCACGTCGACGGCAGCGGACGTCACAGGGGAACGCGTCTTCCGACGGAGTGCCACGGGCGGCGGCGATGCCAAGACGCTCCGGAACGCGGGCATCCCGACCGTCGAGTTTGCGCTCGGGACCGATACCGTCCACGCCCCCGACGAGTACGTCCCGGTCGATGTGCTCGTCGACAATGCAGCCGTCTACACGAGACTGCCGGCAGTGTGGGCGTCACAGACAGCACCGTAACAGTCCGCCGAGGCGTGGTTTTCCTGGCGCGACCGCTCCGGTGGTCACCGTCCATCGAGTAAGACTTAGGTGTCTGTATTGCGTACTTATGGATATGGAGCACAATATTGGGCCCTCGGATAGACTGACTCGAATAGCTGTTGGCCTCGGGCTGGCAGTCGTTGGACTGGCGACGCTCGGTGGTCTGCTGGGTCTCGGGACCACAATCGGTGCCGTCGCGACACTGCTGGGTGTCGTCCTCCTTGTAACCGGCCTCGTCCGGGTTTGTCTCTTGTACCGGCTACTGGGTATCGACACGTCGGGTTCCCGATAGGAATGGACCGGTTCCGGAACACCGGCCAGCCCGACTGGGACTGGTGGAGCAAACTCTGGCCAACGCCCGGCGCGACGCTCCGGACACTTGGTGTTGAATCCGGCGAGTCGGTCGCCGAGGTCGGCTGTGGCAGCGGGTACTTTGCGCTCCCGTCCGCCCGAATCGCCGAGCCCGGGCCGGTGTACGCGCTCGATCTGGATGCGGATCTCCTCGACGAACTCGAACACCGCGCCGACCAACAGGGGATCGAGAACGTCGTTCCGATCCACGGCGATGCCCGGAACCTACCATCGGCGCTCCCTGCCCGCGTCGACACGCTCGTGGTGGCAAACACGTTGCACGGTGTCGACGATCAGTCCGGCTTTATTCGGCAGGCCTTCCGCGCGATTGAGCCAGGCGGGAGCCTACTCGTCGTGAACTGGCACGACCGCCCCCGCGAGACCACGACTGTAGCCGACGAGCCGCGGGGGCCACCGACGGCGCTTCGGATGACGCCAGCGGCAACCGAGGATGCGGTACTCTCGGCGTCGGAACTCACGCTTGATCGGCAGGTCGAACTGCCGCCGTACCACTACGCGCTCGTGTTCACCCGGTAGATATCGCGTCGGGCTCCCAGCGGTTCTGTACTCGCTGTACGCGCGATACTCTCGCACCACTGCGCCGAATTCACCTGTTTTCACGCTCTTGGAATCATCGTGCAATACTAATACGGGTGAGTCCCAACTATCTTCTGTGAGATTCCCATGACTGACATCGAACCCGACGAAACCGTCGACGCTCGAGGCGCAGCCTGTCCTGGTCCGCTGATGGACCTCATCGGAACGATCCGGGATGTCGAATCCGGTGACGTGGTTCGGCTCCTGAGCGACGCTGAACAGTCGCTCACGGACGTTCCGGAGTGGGCCGAAGAGGCCGGCAACGAACTGCTCGCTGTCGAGGAACTCGACGACCACAACGCGTTCTACGTGGAGAAATCATGACCGAGCACGTCGTCATCGTCGGTGGCGGGACCGGTGGGACCGTCCTCGCGAACGACCTCGCCGACCGACTGGACGCCGAACTCGACGCCGGCGACGTCCGAATCACGCTGATCAACGACGGGCCCGACCACGTGTACAAGCCGGTCTGGCTGTACGTGCCGTTCGGACAACGCGAACCGGCAGACGGTCGGCGACCGCTCGACGAGCTCGTCGACGACGCCGTCGACCTTCGAATCGACCGCGTGACCGCAATCGACACCGAAGCCCAGCGACTACAGTTCGACGGCACCACCCCGTCAGTCGGCTACGACCACCTCGTGCTGGCGACCGGGTCGACGCTAGAGCCCGAACAGATCCCCGGCCTCGCGGAAGGTGGGCACGACTACTACAGCGAATCGGGCTCGACCGCCCTCCGTGACGAACTGCTGGAGTTCACCGAAGGGCACCTCGTGTTGAGCGTCATCGGCTCACCGCATATGTGCCCGGCGGCACCACTCGAATTCGTCTTCATGGCCGACGACTGGTTCCGCGAGCGCGGGCTCCGCGAGGACGTCGACATCACCTACACGTACCCCATCCAGCGCGTCCACGGCAACCCTCACATCGCCGAATGGGCCCGACCGATTATGGACGAACGCGGCATCGAGGTCGAGACGTTCTTCAACGCCGAGGAAGTCGACCCGGATTCGGAGACGCTCACCTCGATGGAGGGGACCGACCTCGACTACGACCTCCTCGTGACGATTCCGCCCCACGGCGGTATCGACCTCATCGAAGAGGCGGGGCTCGGCGACAATGGCTGGGTCGACGTCGACAAGCACACGCTCGAAGCCGAGGCCGCCGATAACGTCTACGCGCTCGGCGACACCGCCGATACCGGCGTCCCGAACGCGGGCAGCGTCGCCCACTATCAGGCCGGTGTCGTCGGCCAGCGCCTCGCCAGTCAAATCCGCGGTCGTCCGGCGACAGCGACCTACGACGGGAAGACGCTGTGTTTCATCGAGACGGGGATGGACGCGGCGTCGTTCGTCGAGTTCGACTACGAGAACCAGCCGTCGCCAGCGCCACCCTCTGAGAAACTCCACTGGTCGAAGCTGGCGTACAACGAGTCCTACTGGCTCACCGCACGGGGGTTGCTCTGACCATGTCCGGGGAACAGGTCTCCGAGCAGACCGACCTCGAAGCGGCAATCCAGCAGAACCCCGAGGCCGTCGCGGAGTTCGTCGAACACCTCGACGCCGTCAACGAGCTGCTGGACGTGCTCTCGCTCGGCGAGAGTGCGCTCTCCGATGAGATGGTGCGTGAGCTCTCGGCCACCGGCTCGACCCTTGCCGAGTCTGCAGACGGGCTTGCGACCGACGAGACCGTCGCCCTGGCCGAGACCGTCGGTGAGAACGGCGACGAGTTGCAGGACGCGCTCGAAACCCTGCTCGTGCTCCAGCGAAGCGGCACGCTCGACGAACTAGCCGAACTCGCTGAAGTCGGCTCGCTGGCAACCGCCGCGCTCGACGACGAGATGGTCACCTCGCTCGCAGGCACCGGTGCCGCGCTCGGTGAAGTCGCACAGACGGCTGCGGACGACGACACCCGCGACGGTATCGAGACGCTACTGGCGGGCCTCGGTGAAGCGGAGCGCGAACCGGCCGAGCCGGTCGGTCCCGTCGGTCTGCTTCGCGGGCTGCGCGACCCGGACGTCCAATACGGGCTCGGTTACTTGCTGGCGCTTGCCGGCGCAGTCGGCCGTGAGCGCGTTGAAAGAGAAACAGAATAGCTGCCCGCCACAACTACTTTGGACGCGATTGACCGTTCAAACCAGGAGCTGGATGTCGGCGTCGGCCATGTCCTGGAGGGCGGTCGCCGCGCCGACGCCGGTGGTGACGCCGTCGTAGAAGTCTGCTTCGTCGTAGTCC